>Ga0214923_10001914_pt1 | contig 28683 bp, 25 predicted proteins | sample LL1510_MetaG_FD_177993 | JGI IMG/M metagenome (GOLD analysis project Ga0214923, IMG submission 177993) | Freshwater microbial communities from Lake Lanier, Atlanta, Georgia, United States - LL-1510 | ecosystem: Environmental > Aquatic > Freshwater > Lake | place: USA: Georgia | collected...
TTAAAAATAAAATTCTATTAAATTTCATTCGTATTATAGTTTTATAATATATATGAGTTTTACCAAATCCAGTAGGTGCTTTCAAAAAAACTTTTTTATATGTATTCAATTCATTAATAATTTCAACAAGATAAATTTCTTGTAATTTATTACGTAATCTATTTTCTTTTGTCTCTGACAGTCTATTATGAAAAAATCTTTTAAGCAAATCTTTTAATTTTCTAATTCTTTCTTGATGAATTAGATTATTAATTTCTTCTTCTGATAATACTTTAAACTTAATCTTCGTCGTAGATAAAAATGGTACTATTTCATTTATTATTTTATTTTGATAAAATTCACTACCACCATCTATTTTAGAGTGATAATTTTTAAAATATCTTTGTAATAATATTTCAACATAAGTATCATCAAATATTTGATTATTTGATATTTCAATAACTAATCCAAATTTACCTCTTCTATATTCACCAGTAGCATAACCATTATCTCTATCGGGTATATTTTTAGATTTACCTAATTTACATATTTTATCATTTTCATAATATATATGTTGTCTAACATACACAAATCCATTATTAGAATCCATATTCATATAATATATCATATAATTAACTAACATTTATATAAATCAATTTTTTACTTAGAAATATATTAATAGATAGAATAATGAGCGTATTTTATTCACATTCTACTAAAAATAATCAATCATATGAAACATATCTAAAAATTAGTGAAAAATTAAAAGATACTATAATTGATGTAAGTATAAATCCAAATAATTATTCAAGATTATTAGATAAAATTACTTATCATATTAAGAAAGCAGATATATTTGTATGTGATCTAACACCTGATACAAATGAATATTTTTATCCAAATCCTAATGTTATGCTTGAATTAGGATATGCTTTAGAACAATTTGAAAATAATAATATAATATACATTTTGAATGAAAATTATAAAATTACATTACCAACAATGATTGAAGGTGTTAATTTAATCAAATATACTTTTGAAGATAATGATGATTATTATTCAGAAATTATAGATTGTATTGAATGTAATATTAAAAACTTATATGAGAAAAATGGATGGACTAAATTTAAGTATCCATTATCACAAAAATTTAAATCATCTTTAGAAGACTTAATAAATATTAATGCAGATAAATATACTATTAGAATCAATAATAAAATAAATCAAGCAGTAATATTATTCCCATGTAAAAAAGATGATTTACGAAAAATTAATATTATTAGTAAAAAATTAATATTAACAAATAAAGAAATATGTCTTTCAAAATATGATAATTTATATAATGAATTACAGCATATGGAATTGATTATAAATTTAAAAAAGGACTCTTAAAATCGGCGTTTTAAATGTCTAAAGGTGTAATAAGAATCTTTTTTGATGTGCTCTCTCTCTTGCCATTTTTTTAAGAAGATAATAATATATAATATTAATGAGTGAAAATAATGAAAATATCAAATTACATAGATGTATTATTTGTAATAAAAATTATTCTAGTCAATCAAGTCTATGTAATCACAACAAAAAATTTCATATTATTAATACTAACCTTTAATATAACCAAAATAATCTTAATAATAACCCTATAAATAACCCAACTAACCTTAACATTATAAATACAGATGTTAATGATCATAAAAAATATAATTGTAATAAATGTAATAAAGAATTTGGTAAATATCAGCATCGTTGGCGTCATGAAAAAATATGTAAAAATAATAAAATTAATTTAGAAATTAATAATAAAGCAGAAATTATTGAAATTAAAAATATGTTGAAAGAGATTATAGAAAAAAACTGCAAGATTCATCATAAAAAATTAGATAAAATTAATAAGCAATTAATTAATAATACAACTAATAATGTTAATAATACAAATAATGGTACTATCATCAATAACACGTTTGTTAAATTTGGTAATGAACAATTATCAAGTTTATTAACAAAAAACGATATGTTAAAAATAATTAATAAACAATGTTTATGTATTGAAGAATCAATTATTAAAAAAATCAAAGATTTTTATTTTTCCGAATCAATTAAATCTGTTCATTTTAATAAAAATTTACCTGAATATAATAATATATTTATTACAAATATGAAAGATACTATTGCATATATCTTTGATGGTTCTAGATTTATTTTAACAACTAAAGATGAAGTAATTAATGATTTATATAATACACATCTTGAAAATATTGAACAGTTTTTAGAAGATGCAAAAAATCCTGAAAATAAATATAGTAAAATTTCAAAATTTCTTGAAACACTTAATGATGATGAAAAATGTTTTATTGATGGTACCAATAATAATAAAAAATATAATAATTATAAAGCATATAAATTAATAGCTATTAAAAATTTAATATATAATGCATCTGATCATAAATTATTAAAGAAACTAAATAGTATGGAATTAAAAGAAAAAAGTAATTCTGATGAATTATAAATTAAAAAACAGATTCTTAAGTTATTATAAAAGCTATTTAATAATTAAATATCATAATAATTAATTATTAAATTGATTAGGTTTTTTACATCTTGGTACCACTCTGAATTTAATTACTAATGTTATGTTTAGTTAAAACAATATTTTTCTTTTTTTTTCTATCAATTTGGATAATTCATTCAATGATGTATCCTTAATTGATCTATTTATGCGGTTTGATTTAAAAATTTTTAAAATAAGAATTAAAATCAGTTTCAAACTTATTAATATAAATACTAACAATACTATTTAATTGAACATTAGAATTTGTACCACTTAATAATATATAATTTTTTTTATATTTTAAATAATAATCAAATAATATAAATAAATAGATAAAATTTTTTTTTATAATATAAATTAATTAATAGTAATAAATGTTGATTATATTTTAGCATATAATGATACTACATAAACGACTTTAAAATATTAAAATCTAATAAAATTAAGCATTTGTATTAATAATGGTTTCGCTAATTATTAATACAAAATAGTTAAGTATCCATAATTTTTTTTGATTCTGAGGGTGTTAGTGTAGGATTAAATGTATATGTACTAAAACTATTATTCGAATAGATATAAGAAATACTATTTAAAATTAAATTTTTCAGGTTGAATGCACAAGATGTAATATATGGTTCATTAAATTTTGATACATCATGTGTAAGATTAGTACCATCATTATATGTATATTTAATTTGATTGTTTGCTAAAAGTTTAACCTTTATTAATATACTTATACTATTTAATAAAGGAGCGGGGGATTGAATTTTGGTGTATAATGTTCAATTATTAGATTTTTATTATTTTGACATAAATATTCACCGGACACATTATAAATACAACTCATATAATTTGAATTAGAAATAAAATTATTTAATTTATTTAAATAATTTCTCTTAATAAGAATCTTTTTTGATGTGCTCTCTCTCTTGCCATTTCAAGAAATATTAAATTATTATAAATTAAATGAGATACTAACTATTTTAACTATTAAAATAATTAAATATATCTTAATTTTCAATGTTAATTTATATTACTTAATAATTTAATTTATATTGTATTAAGTAATATCATCATAAATTAAAATAAAAGTTATATCAGCAAATTGTAACAATTTGTAACTTTCATGTAACAGTTTGTAACACAATTCAAATTTAACTTTTTAAATTTAATATTATAAATTCACTTTCTTAAAATCATTTAAGGGTATAATTATATTAATTATTAAATGAATGAAAATAATGAACAACAAAAATTATATCATTGTAATATTTGTATTAAAGATTATGCTAGTCATTCAAGTCTATGTAATCATAATAAAAAATATCATAAAATAAATATAAAAAAATGTATCAATACTGTACCAATTTGTAACGCTATTGTTACAAATTTTAACAATGATAATATTAAATGTCGAAAATGCGAGAAGGTATTTAATAATCGTCAAACAAAATGGCGTCATGAAAAAGAATGCACTAATATAAAAATTAATAATGATTTATTTAATGAAAAATTAGAAGATTTTAAGAATACAATAATACAAATTTTAACAAAAAATCAATCAACCATTAATGATAAAAAAATAAATACAATGAATATTGAACCTGATAATAAAATAATAAAAAGTGATGATAATAAATTTCAATTTGATTTTAATAAAAACTTTTTAACATTCCATGATAAACCTATTAAATATTTCTATCATAATGATCAAGTTTATTTCAAAGGTAAAGATATTGCTTCTATGTTAGATTATAAAAATAAAAATCAAGCAATTATTAATAATGTTGATATTGAAGATAGAATAATAATAGGTAAACTTTTAATGGACCCCGTCTGGGAGACGGGGTCTTTAAAAAGTGATATTTTTAGGGGGGTCTGTAGGACAGACCCCCCTAAAAATATTTCACTTTTAGAAAATGAAGATCCACAAACTGTATTTATTAATGAATCAGGTTTTTATAGTATAATATTAGCATCTAAAAAAGATGAAGCTAAAAAATTTAAAAGATGGGTTACATCTATAGTACTACCATCAATAAGAAAAACGGGTAGTTATAGTTTAATTGATAATTATATTGAGGAAGATTTAGATAAATATTATAATAAAGATTGCGTTTACATAATTCATATAAAAGACAATATTTACAAGTATGGAAATACATCACATTTATTTAAAAGATTACAAGCTCATAAGACTAATTTAAATTACAATAAAATAATTAAGATTTATGATATGAATAATATGAACGACGCAATTAAATTAGAAAATAAAATAAAAACATTAGTAAAGACATTAAAAATAAATACAGTATATAATACCCATATAGAAATATTTGAAGTAGATAATAATAATTTACAAAATTTAATAAAAAAAATAGATGAATTATCATTTAAAATTATTAATACAAAAAATAATGAAAATATTAAAAATTTAGATATAGAAAAAGAAAAAACAAAACAATTAGAATTAGAAAATGAGAATTTAAAACTAAAATTAGAATTATTTAAATTATCTAAATAACTTTTCTTAATAAGAATCTTTTTTGATGTGCTCTCTCTCTTGCCATTTCAAGAAATATTAAATTATTATAAATTAAATAAGATACTAACTATTTTAACTATTAAAATAATTAAATATATCCTAATTTTCAATGTTAATTTATATTACTTAATAATTTTATATTTATTGTATTAAGTAATATCATCATAAATTAAAATAAAAGTTATGTCAGCATTTTTGTAACAATTTGTAACTTTCATGTAACAGTTTGTAACACAAATCAAATTTAACTTTTTAAATTTAATATTATAAATTCACTTTCTTAAAATCATTTAAGGGTATAATTATATTAATTATTAAATGAATGAAAATAATGAACAACAAAAAATATATCATTGTAATATTTGTATTAAAGATTATGCTAGTCATTCAAGTCTATGTAATCATAATAAAAAATATCATAAAATAAATTTAAAAAAATGTATCAATACTGTACCATTTTGTAACGAAAGTGTTACTATTAGTAACAATGATATAATTAAATGTCGAAAATGCGAGAAGGTATTTAATAATCGTCAAACAAAATGGCGTCATGAAAAAGAATGCACTAATATAAAAATTAATAATGATTTATTTAATGAAAAATTAGAAGATTTTAAGAATACAATAATACAAATTTTAACAAAAAATCAATCAACCATTAATGAGAATAAAATAAGTACAATTAATATTGAACCTGATAATAAAATAATAAAAAGTGATGATAATAAATTTCAATTTGATCTTAATAAAAATTTTTTAACATTCCATAATAAACCCATTAAATATTTCTATTATAATGATCAAGTTTATTTTAAAGGCAAAGATATTGCTAAAATTTTAGAATATGAAGATACTAAACAAGCAATCAGAAAAAATATTAGTATTGATGATAGAATAAAAATTAAACAACTTTTGGGGGATGGGGTCTGGGAGACCCCATCCCCCAAAACTTCACTTTTGGAAAGTGAACATCCAAAAACTGTATTTATTAATGAATCTGGTTTTTATTGTCTTATATTTGCATCAAAAAAACCCGAAGCTATTGAATTTAAAAGATGGGTTACATCAGTTGTACTTCCTTCAATTAGAAAAACGGGTAGTTATAATTTAATTGATAATTATATTGAAGAAGATTTAGATAAATATCATAATAAAGACTGCATTTACATAATTCATATAAAAGATAATATTTACAAGTATGGAAACACATCTCATATATTTAAAAGATTACAAGCTCATAAGACTAATTTAAATTACAATAAAATAATTAAGATTTATGATATGAATAATATGAACGAAGCAATTAAATTAGAGAATAAAATAAAAACATTAGTAAAGACATTAAAAATAAATACAGTATATAATACTCATATTGAAATATTTGAAGTTGATAATAATAATTTACAAAATTTAATAAAAAAAATAGATGAATTATCATTGAAAATTATTAATACAAAAAATAATAAAAATTTAGAATTAATTAATGAAAATATTAAAAATTTAGATATAGAAAAAGAGAAAACAAAACAACTAGAATTAGAAAATGAGAATTTAAAACTAAAATTAGAATTATTTAAATTATCTAAATAATTTTTCTTAATAAGAATCTTTTTTGATGTGCTCTCTCTCTTGCCATTTCAAGAAATATTAAATTATTATAAATTAAATAAGATACTAACTATTTTAACTATTAAAATAATTAAATATATCCTAATTTTTAATGTTAATTTATATTACTTAATAATTTAATGGTTATTGTATTAAGTAATATCATCATAAATTAAAATAAAAAGTATGTCAGCATTTTTGTAACAATTTGTAACTTTCATGTAACAGTTTGTAACACAATTCAAATTTAACTTTTTAAATTTAATATAATAAATTCACTTTCCTAAAATCATTTAAGGGTATAATTATATTAATTATTAAATGAATGAAAATAATGAACAGCAAAAGTTATATCATTGTAATATTTGTATTAAAGATTATGCTAGTCATTCAAGTCTATGTAATCATAATAAAAAATATCATAAAATAAATTTAAAAAAATGTATCAATACTGTACCAATTAGTAACACTATTGTTACTAATTGTAACGCTGATATTATTAAATGTCGAAAATGTGAGAAGGTATTTAATAATCGTCAAACAAAATGGCGTCATGAAAAAAAATGTGAAAAACCAAAAATAGATTTCGATATAATAGAAAAAAAATTAGAAGAATTTAAAAATACAATATTTGAAATGATACAGAAAGAAGCGAAAATTCATCCAAAAACACTACAAAAAATTAATAAGCAATTAATTAATAATACAACTAATAATATTAGTAATACTAATAATGGTACTATTATTAATAATACTTACGTTAAATTTGGTAATGAACAATTATCAAGTTTATTATCAAAAAACGATATGTTAAAAATAATTAATAAACAATGTTTATGTATTGAAGAATCAATTAAATCTGTTCATTTTAATAAAAATTTACCTGAATATAATAATATATTTATTACAAATATGAAAGATACTATTGCATATATCTTTGATGGATCTAAATTTATATTAACATCAAAAGATGAAGTAATCAATGATTTATATAATTCACATCTTGAGAATATTGAGCAGTTTTTGGAAGAAGCAAAAATTCCTGAAAATAAATATAGTAAAATTACAAAATTTTTAGATACGCTCAATGATAATGAAAAATGTTTTATTGATGGTGCAAGTAATAATAAAAAATATAATAATTACAAAGCGTATAAATTAGTAGCTATTAAAAATTTAATTTATAATGCATCAGATCATAAATTATTAAAAAAACTTAATAATATAGAATTAAAAGAAAAAATTAGTGATGAAATAAAATTAGAATAATTATAATTTATTTTATTTTATATTATATGATATTTATCAATTCATTGTGTTTATGTATTTACAAGATATTGAAGACTCAATATTGTTAAATGTATACCTATATCAGATACATAAATATCTAAATAGAATTTATTGAAACAATATAATTAATTTGTTTTAATAGTATAAGTTTTAAATTTGTGGATATTAGATAAAAAAAAGAATTTTATTAAACTATAAACTTGGTGTAATAAATAAAAAAATAAAAATAAAAAGGTAGTAAATATTACTATAAATATATGAAAAATTATCCAATAACTATAAAAATTTACTAATATTATAATTGTATTAAATACTATATTCATTTAATACAATTAAAAATATATATTTAAATTAGTTTGTTTATTAAATAATATTTATTTATATAAAAAATTTAATCTTTACCGTAGCCATTTTGGCACAAGAAAGAGTCTTGTGCGTCTATCTTTGTCATATAACAATGGCTCATTTTCCGATCAAGTATCCTTGCTGCATTTGCGGCGATGACGCTTCAGAGTCTGGTTGGGATTCAGTTTGTTCACGACGCTGTCACCACAAGCTTTGGGAACATTATACAGGTCCTGTTCCAGAGCCAGAGATTTTGCTTCCTTGCTGCATTTGTGGTGAGGAGGCGCACGAGTCTGGTTGGTTATACTCATGCTCTCGCTATTGCTTTCGCAAACTAGAATAGATCGCAATTTGTACAATTTCTTTTGGAAATTCTAGAACTTGCATCGCAATTTGTACAATTTCTTTTGGAAATTCTAGAACTTGCATCGCAATTTGTACAATTTCTTTTGGAAATTCTAGAACTTGCATCGCAATTTGTACACGCTCTACTCAATTGATTTGTATGGATAGTCTATTCAATCCATTGTACAGTGAATAGAACTTTTTTAAATTTTTAAATTAGTAACTATAATTTTTTTAGGTTCATGATTAATGTAAATAAATAAAATACCTATATAAAGTATAATAGAATAAATAAATAATTTATCACTTAACATTAAATAAAGGATGATTTTTTTTATATATATTTTAATTTAAAAAAATATTGATTATTTTTATTAATGGATCTTGAAATTCAAAATTTAATAGAATCTGATAAAAAATCAAATATGATTAATTATAATGAAATTGTTGATAATTTTATATTATTAAAAAATAATTCTGAAAATCAAATATTAGATGATAATATATTAAAATTATTGGATGAACTATTTGGTAATACAATAAATAAAAAGTGTAAAAAAATAAAAAAAACTAATAATATATTAAAAAATAATAAAATACAACAAAAAAAAGATAGTGTAGAAAATAAGGTTAATTTAATTTTAAATAAATTGTCAGAAAATAATATTAATAACTTAATAATAGAATTTATAGATACATTTAATCAAGTAAATATTGAAACTTTTGAAGAAATACAAAAAATTTTTTATTTAAAAATAATAAATGAAATAAATTTTGTGAAAATTTATTTGGATTTTTTTAAATTAATAACTTATATTTATAATAAAGTTCAAAACTATAATTTAGAATATTTTTTTAATATTATTGAACTTAAATTTCATTTAGATTATAATTCATTAGATACTAATGCTCAAATTAACGATTCAACAGGAATTTATTTATTTAATAATAAATATGAATTTATTATAGGTTTAAATATTGAAAATAATAGGATAAATAATTTATCATTAATAAAAAATTTAATAAATAATAAATTATTATCAGATAAATTATTGTTATATTGTGATGAAATAATTTTAAATCAACAAAAATATTTATCAGATATTTATTATTGGTATTCTTTAAAAAATAATTATATTTTATCTAATAACGAAATTATTAAAATTGAAAATTTATTATTAAAAAATGATATTAATATTAGGGAAAAAGTATTACTAGAAAGTTTAATTGCCAATACTTCTAATAATAATGATAAATCAAAAAATATAATTGATTTTGAAATTAATAATTTAATGGATAATTATTATAATTTAATATTAAAAAAAAAATTATCTATAGATCAATCAGTAAAAGATATAAATGAATATATAATCAAAACATGTAAAGATGCTATAATGAAAAATATATATTGTGAAAAAATTTTTCATTATTATTTAATAAAAAATTTTAATGATAAAGAAATTGATATTTTTAATGATTTAATAGAATATTTAATTAAATTACAAATATTATTAAAATCTAATATTTGTAAAGGTTTATTATTAAATAATAATAATTGGGATGATAAAATAAAAAATTATAATAATATTAATATCAAAATGAAAAAATTAATAAAATGTTTAGTAAATAATGGAATTACAAAACCAATTGAATTCTTAATCGATAAATATAATAATTAATTTTTTGTTGTTTGAATATATAAATATATTTTGGATATGCAACCACATAACTGTAAAAAAGTATCAATACCTGCATTAATTCTAATATAACTTAAGCTAATAATTTCATAAATTGATAATTTAATTTCTTCATTTAAGTAATCAATTTTATTATGTAAATTATTTTCAAATAAAAATTTCATAAATGTTAATAATATATCATTAGGTGTATATCCTTTATTGTATAAATTTTTTACTATATTAATTGTTTCTACATAATCACCTTGAATACAATTTTGTAAAATTTGTGAAATATAATATGGTTTTGGTTTATCAATTAATTTATAAATTGATTCTTCATTTAAAATATTAAATGAATAATTTATACATTCTAAATTATTAATAATTTGTCTAATATCATAATCAGATGTAAATATTAATGTATTAATTCCATTTTCATTATAAATTAAATTTTCATTATTACAAATATATTTAATTTTTAGAAATAAATTATTATAATTAATTTTAGGATATTTAATAATCATACATTTTGATTGTATTGATTCAATAATTTGAGTACATTCATTACATATAAAAATTATTCGTGTATTATTTCTAAATTCTGTAATTAAATTAGATAATAAATTTTGTGCTTTAGGTGTAATTGAATCAGCTTCATCTAATATAACTAATTTATGATCTGGATATTTATTATTTTTTGATTCATTATTATTTGATAATGTTTTTTTTTTACAAAATGGATATATAGTATTATTAATTATAGATAATCCTCTATCATCAGATGCATTTAATTCTAAAACATTATCGCAATATTTATCTCCATAGATTTCTTTTGCTAAAAATAAAATTGTTGATGTTTTTCCAGTACCTGGATCACCGGTAAGAATAGTATTTGGTATAGATTTAGATTCTAACATTTTAATAATTTTTTGTTTAATAAATGGATCTAATAAAATTTCATCAACATTTTTAGGTCTATATTTTTCTACCCAAGGTATTTTTATATTCAAAACTTTTTCTTTTACAGAATTTCTATTAAAAAATTTCATTGGAAATATATATTATTTGAAATTAATATATATTTATAATGATTTCAATTTATTTTTTATAATTATTTATTTTATAGTATATGTGTCTCTGTTTATATTATTAGTTAGATTATTAAGATCTATTTTAGATTTTAGCCAACAACCTTTTTTATTATCAAGATGTAGAGTATATCCGACACAGCCTTCAGTTCTTTTACAATTTATTGCACAATATTCGAACGGTTCATCTTGTGCATATTTTATATCATTATTTGGATATTCTTTTCCATAATTTTTTGATATTGGTACAAAATCTAAAGTAGGTGTTGTAAGAGTTGCACCATTATAAAATTTATAAGTAAATTGTTGCGTATTATTATTAGCTGATACTGACATAATATAGAAATTATTAGGAAACTTATTTGGGTGGTCAGGTAAACGAATAGTAGATTTTGTCTGGTCAGCATAAGTATATATTAAATAGTATCGTTCATACATCAATTGTAAAGTAGAATTAACAACAATGTTTGAAAAAACATTATTTTTATCAAATTTAAAAATAGGTAGATTTATATTTAATATAATTTCTGGATTTGATAGATGTTCAATAATTGGTTGATCGGTATTTTGAAACATCATTGGTTGTTCTGTAGGTAAAAACATCATTGGTTGTTCTGTAGGTGGAATTATCATAGGTTGTGTAGTAGGTAGAAACATCATTGGTTGTTCCGTGGGTGGAAACATCATTGGTTGTGCATTAGGTGTAAACATCATTGGTGGTCCCATTGTTGGTCCCATGGTTGGTTCCGTTGTTGGCCCCATCATATATTGATTCATAGATGGTCCCATGGTTGGTTCCGTTGTAGGCCCCATCATATATTGATTCATTGGTTGTCCCATTGGTGGTCCCATTGTTGACCCCATTAATTGATTTATATTTTGTTGACTATTGGAATTCTCCATAGTTTCTTTAAAAGATGGTGACTTAGATCCACCGGTATAATTTCCTTGTATAGAATAATAACTCATTATAATGATATAGAAAAAAATTTTAATTATATAATTTTATATATTTTATTTTATTTTTATTTGTATTGATTTATTACTATTATCATTAAATGTGTATGTAATCGTATTATTAACAGATGATACATTTGTGATGTATTTATAAGCAGAATATACAGTAATTCATGATTTTAATGAAATTGTATCATCAAACCACTTATATTTATAGACACATATAGTGGTAGTATTATCTAATGACATTTTTGAATAATATTCAGCATTAATAATATAATTTAAAATATTATTTTGAGTCATTAAATTACAGGTTCAATATTTGTCTGATCTGGAATATTATCAATATGTTAAATTAAATTATTATTAGTTGTTTAATTTCCTTTGGAAATTCTAGAACTAAAGCGTTGCATTTAGTTGTTTAATTTCCTTTGGAAATTCTAGTTGTACAACCACATGAAGTTCCATTAGTAGAAGATCGAGCGGCACAATCAAATTTTTTTTCTTTGAAAAAGAATTTGATTGATTTATCATTATTAAATTAATTTTTTATATTATTATTTATTAGTTAATTAGGTGGTGGTGTTGGTGGTGTTGGTGATGTTATGGGTGAATTATTAAAATAAGATTTGGCGGCATTTGCAATAATAGAAAATGGATGAATATTATCCATAGTTTCTATTATAGATTCAACTTTTGAATTATTAATATATTCACCTTGAACAGTATAAATATTATTAACGTAATTACTAGGAATTGTAGAAATATTATTATTCATTATAATTATTAGAGAAAATTTTTTAAATTTTTTAATTATTTGATACAGGTAGTATATCTTTAACAATATCTTTATAAGTCATAACTCTCATTCTACAACAATATCTTCTTAATTTTAAACTTAATAATAATTTACTTATTTCATTTTCTTTTTCTGTAGAAGTTAATTCAGGATTATTACATATTTTTTCTTTACCTTCTTCGTATGTAATAGTTTTTTGACCAATAAAATAATTACAAGTAGGGCATACAATATATAGCATATTATATATATAAATATATTTTTTAAATATTTTTAAAATTCAATTTTTATATATAATTATATAATGACATGTATTAAAAAATTATATCAAAATGATTATGACAAAACAAGTAATAAAGTAATAATTGATAATGAAAATTATGGATCAAATTTAAATAATACTTTAAAGGATGTAACAAATTTAAATGATATAGATCAATTAAATAATTTTAATGATAATAATAATTATTATATTGATATTAAATTACCTCACGAAAAATCAATAAATGAAAATATAAATAATATTTATAATTTATTTATTAAAATTTTTAATATTATTATGATGGGTAATAATCCGATACCTGTAATATTTTCATCGGCAGATGCAATATTTGGTACAATATTTATAATTTTAATTATATTAATAATAATTATATTATTACAAAAAATATTTATTTCATAATAATATAAATATCTAAATACATATATACTAATGAAAATATATATTTTAAGACATGAAGATAGAACTCAAGATTGTTCATTTTTTTCTCCACTAACATCTTTAGGATTAGAAAGATCAGAAATTTTAGTTGAAAATTTAAATAATTGTAATATTAATTTTATATTTTCATCACCATTTATAAGAACTCTACAAACTATAAGACCATTTAGTATAAAAAAAAATATAAAAATAAATTTAGAATATGGATTAAGTGAAATACATCATGAAGATATCATACCAAAAAAGGCAGTAGGAAATTTAATACCTGAATATTTAGCTAATGATTATAATTATAATTGTAGTTATAAGTCTATTATTAAACATACAAAAATTAAATATCCTGAAAAATATACTGATGTAGTAAAAAGAGTAACTATTATTTTACATAATTTAATTAAGAAATATTTTACAACTGATTATAATATATTGATAGTTACACATCAATCATTATGTTGTGCAATATTAGAAATTATAAATAATAAATCTAAAATATTAAAAGAATCATCACCAAATTTATTAAATATCAATAGTAGATTATTAACAGATTATCCAAAAGGAAAATTGTGTCTAGTATTTAACGATGGATGGGATTTTAAAGTAATAAATTAAATGTCGTAATTGAATAACAATTTTTTTTCATGTGAATTAAAAACTTGATTTAATTTTTGCCGAATCAATATAGTTAGTTAACTGTAAAATTTATTGTTATATATTTGAAAAATGAAAAAATCTTAGATTTTTTCATTTTTTTTATCTTAGTATTATATAATGTCAAATTTAGAAGATTTTATAAAAAAAATAAATAATAATTTGGAATTTATAAATTATAAATTCAAATTAGATATTATAAATTTTATTAAAAATTATTTACCAGTTTTAAATGAAAAAGATATCAATATAATAATAAATTTAACAATATTTATTATAGATATTATATCATATAAATATAATTTTTTAAAAAATGATGAATATTATCATCAATGGAAACAAAATAATAATAGAGATATAAAAGGTGTTATTTTATTATTATTACCATTTATTAATGAAAAAGAAGATAATTTATTATTAAATAAGTTAGTAGATTTAAATCAATTATTATATTCAAATGTAGAAAAAGAAATATCTAATACAATATTAAAATTAGAAAGAACAGATGCTATTAATAAATATTTTAAATTTGGTAATATGGCAATAGGTTTATTAGATGAGAATAATAAATATTCATTATTAAAATTATATGATGATAATAATGAAAAATTGATATATAAATTAATATATCACAATATATTAGGTTTATTACAGACATTAGAAATAATGAATGGTAAATATTATATAAATTGGATAAATATAATTCCAATTAATATAAGTAATTATCAAAAATTAGATTTCTATAAAAAGACAAAAGATACAATAATAAAAGAAAATATTTTGGATATAATTAATAATAAATTATTATTATATTATTCAGGTTTATGGATAGGTGATATATATAATTTATTTCGAATTAGATTTTATGATGAAATAAAACGTATAAAATGGTTAATATTTCCATATGAAACTAATGAAATAAAATTATATTTAATTCATGGATTGCATAAAATGGTAAATATAAATGATATATTAAATAATGATATATATGAAAATTTAAAATTAGAACAGCAAAATAAATTTAATTTAAATATCAAAAAAATACTTTTTAATTTAAAAAATAAAATATCACTAGTTAATTATTTTCCAATAGATATAGAAATTATTAAATATTATTTAATTTATGTTATTAATAATAATGAAATAAAAAATAATAATATAATTAAAAAATTTAAATTAGATATAGAAAATGAAAATATTAATGATGATTTTGATAAAAAAGATATTAAAATTATTCAAGATATAAATTTAATTGATATTATATCTTGTTTAGAAATAATATCAGATAATCATATTTATTTATTATGGAATTATTTAAAAAAGAGTTTGGATTATTTGATTACAACAGCTTTTAGTAAATATCTTATAATAAAAAAAAATAATTTATTAGAGTTAAATGAAAATTATAATTTTTCATTATTAAATATGAATATATCAACGAAGCTGACTATTAATTTAAAAAATATATATAACATAAGTAAATCATTATGTCACATAGAAAATAAAGATAAAAATGAATGGATTTTATTAGATAATAATTATTTATCACTAAATAATGAAAATAAAAAATTATTTTTTGAAAAATTATTTGGTATGATTGATAATAGTTGGTTAAATTTAAAAAATAATATTAAAAAACAAAAATTTAATTATAATAAAGATAAATATTCAGAATATATCGCAGAAATATTAATAGATTTTAATAATATTTATTTAAAATTAATTTTTGAAGATTTAATTGTAAGTGGAATATTATCTCAATTCAAGCTTAATGTAAATATTACAGATAATTCGTTATTACCTAAAAATATATTACAAAAAAATAAAAAAATAGAAAAATTATTAAGTGAAAATTTTAATAATAATAAAGATGAATGGTTAAAATCATACTATTATTTAAATAATGATAGATTTGAAAATTTACCTTTAATAAGATTCGAAAAAGATAAAGATAAATATGATCAATTTAATAAAAATGTTTATCAAGAATTATCTTATTTTAATTTAATTAGTAAAGATCATAAATGGCCAATGTCTTATGCAATGGATTGGATATCTCAAATAAGTTTTTTTCAACATTATATTTATCATCAAATTTTATATGTTACTGGTGCAACAGGTCAAGGTAAATCATTACAAGTACCAAAATTATTTTTATATGCGTTAAAAGTTATTGATTATAAATATAATGGTAAAGTAATATGTACAGTACCAAGAAGACAACCTCTTTTGGATAATTCTAAAAGAATAGCTGAAGAATTAGGTGTACCAATAGATATGCTTTCAAATACATCTAATATAAAAATTAAAACCGATAATTTTTATATGCAATATAAATACAAAGAAGATAGTCATACAAAAAATGTGAATCATGGATTTATAAAAATTGTAACAGATGGTACATTATTAGAAGAAATTAAAATGAATCCAACAATGTTTGAGAAAAAAGATAATAAATATATTAATAAAGTATTATATGATGTTATATTTATAGATGAAGCTCATGAACATGGTTCAAATATGGATTTAATAATAACCTTGGCTAGACAAACATGTTATTTTAATAATAAGGTAAGATTAATAATAGTTTCGGCAACAATGGATGACGATGAACCTATTTATAGAAGATATTTTAAATATATTAATGATAAGTTATTATATCCAATAAAATATAATTTTTTTGATCCAATATTAGAAAAATCAATATTATTAAATTCTGATTACATGGATAGAAGATATCATATTTCGCCACCAGGTGAAACATCGCAATTCAAAATTGATGAGATATATTTGAATAATGATTTTGATAAATTAACAGAAGATGAAAATGCAAATTTGGCACAAGAAAAAGGTTATGAAAAAATTATTGAAATATGTAAAACAACAGCAACAGGACAAATATTATTATTTTCAAATGGTCAAAAAGAAATATTAAATGCAGTGAAATATTTAAATAGTAATACACCATCAACATGTATTGCATTACCATTTTTTTCTGAATTACATCAAAATTATAAAAATTATATATCAAAAATTGATATAACTATATCAAAAATAAAAAATAAAAAAGAAAATATATTCAATGAATGGAGATCAGAATTTATAGAAGATAAATCTGTACCAGATAATATTTATAAAAGAGCAATTATAATAGCAACTAATGTAGCAGAAGCTTCTGTAACAATTAAAGATTTATATTATGTTGTAGATAATGGTTATGCCAAAGTGAATAAATATTTACCTAAATTAAACCTAACAAAATTATTAATAGAAAAAATTTCTGAAGCAAGTCGTGTTCAAAGAAAAGGTCGTGTTGGTAGAATTGGAAATGGTACAGTTTATTATATGTATAAAAAAGATGCTAGAAAAAATATAAAACCAAAATATAAAATAACAGAAGAAGATCCATCAGAAAAAATAATTTCATTATTATGTGATAAAGAAATAAATAAAATAAATATTAATGATTTTATTAATTATGATGATTTAATTATATCAAATATATGTAATCCAAATTTTTATAGAAATATATCTCAATCATCATTATCTATTAATGGTGATATTATATTAAATAAAATTAATACATATAAATCTGGACTACGAGCTATTTATTATAAAAATTATATTATAAATAGTAATTATTTGGAAAGTAATTATTTTTATAATTATAGTGATTATTATACTGAAAATATTAATAAAATGATAGAGAAAATTTCAGATACAGATATAAATAATATTCTTAATAAATATATATATAGAAATGAATCGGGACAATTATTATATAATTTATTGGATCAAAATGGTAAATTTTATTTAATTCATCCATTTGAAAATTATATTAAAAGAAATATATTAAACAATATAATATTTTATAATAATGAAAAAAAAAATATAATTTCAATAGAATCTTATAAATATATCTTATCAGATTTATCAAATAAGAATTTGTTAATTGATATGAATTTAAATTATTTATCTAATAATACATTTAAAAATTTTAATATGACTAATTATTTTAAATCAGAATTAGTAAATAAAATTATGGATTTAAAATCAGATTTTGAATTTGATAAAATAGAAAATGCAATCACTATGATATCAGCATCAGCTATGAATTGTGAAATAGAAGTATTTGAAATAATTATTTTAATTCAAACAATAGATTCAATAAAAAATATAATAAGATCAGATTTAAATTGGAATACTTTTCTTGAAAAATATAAAATTGATAATTATAAATCAGATATACTATTTTTATATGATATAATTAAAAATTTAAAAAAAGAATTTAATAATTTATTAATTTTTAATATGAATACACCATATTTAAATGATTTAATTAATAATCAAATTAATTTAAAGTTTGATAAATTTTCAAAATATATAAAATCTAAATCTTTTAATAGTATTTTTGAACCACCAAATTTAAATTTTAATTCAGAATTATGGAATAAATTAATTAGTATAAAAAATGAATCAAATATAGTAAATTTATGTCAAGATGAATATAAAAAAGTAATAATAAAGTATGATAATGATATAATAAATATATTGAAAAATAATATATTATTATATTCAAAACAAATTATTATATGGGCAGATAATATTTATTTAAATGGTAATATATTAATTAAATTTTTAGATAAATTAGCAGATAATTATATAAAATTTATAATTAATACAGATAGATATGAATCATTTTTGCAAAAAAATAAAATTATTAATTGGAGTAAAATATTATATTTTAATTATTATAAAAATTTAACTGAATATTCTATAGAAGAAAAAATAATTAGATCATTTATTTATGGTAAACCATTACAATTTATATTTAAATTATCAAATAATAAAAATATTACAATGATAAATAATTATAGTCTATGTTATTTATCATTCGAAGAATCATTAATTGATTCTTCGGAAGATTATTTATTTTATATTAATTATAAAGAAAATACTGATGAAAGTAATGACATAGATTTTGTAGAAAAAGATTTAATTGAATTTAATAAAAAAAAAATAAATATATCATTTTTATCACATATAAATATTAAATGGTTATTTGCTTCTTTACCTTTATTTATTAATCCTTCTATTAATATAAATAATATATTAAATAATTTTTCATATAATATAACTAATTTTAAAAAAGATTTAGCTAATAGTTGGAATAGTAATTATTTAATATTTAATATACCAGAATTACCTTTATTACAATATTATTATAATAATATTTTTGTTCAATTATAAAAATTGAAATTATTAAATTATACCAAGGAATAAGAACCAGTCTTTTACCGCAGCAATCAACTTTATTTTAATTGCCAGGATAAATTATATTAATTGGCTAGAAAAAATGACAAATCCATGTTTTTTCGATGGTAAAAAATTTGGGTTAGATCGAGTAAATGTAACTGCGTTCTATTATCCAGGATATCCAACACCTGTAGATTCATTTTTTAATTGTTCATTTCTAAGTAATTATTATAAAGGCGATCCAATTATTTATAATGGTTTACAATTTTTAACAGCAGAAGCTGCATATCAAAGTGAAAAATATCAAGATAAAAAAAATTTATTTCAGAATCTTAGTGGACAGCAAGCTTTTGATCTTTCACGAAAATTATCCAACTCTTCACTATTTAATCCATCTCAAGCTTGGGATATAATGTATGATGTTCTTAAGAGCAAGTTTTCAAATGTTAAAATGCATAGAATGCTCCAAAATACAAATAATTCATTTCTTTTGGAACATAATATTGTGAAAGGAAGAGATAACAGATGGTCAGATGATTATGATGGTACTGGTAATAATTGGCTGGGATTATTGTTAATGTTAATACGTGATGAATCTAAGACCGTTAAATATCAGTACTGGACAACTTGGATTAAAAATCATGTAAATATCAAAGACGGAAGTTTATATCAACAAAGTTTTTGGCCTAATTTAGTCAGAACTGCAACAAGAACACTAAGATTAATTCCTAATGCAGAAATAAAATCACGTAATGCATCGATAATTTCAACTCCACATAGGGATACAAAGTCAGTTACTTCAATATATCCAGTATCGTCAGTGACATTAGCAAATTCAAGCAGAACTATATCTAAATATTGTTCTCGACCAGGATGCAAATATCCAAAGTACAGAAATCAACAAAAAGAATATCCTTTTTGTTCATTAATATGTGCACAAGCATTGACCTCAAGAATATGTTCTCGACCAGGATGCAAATATCTAAAGTACAGAAATCAACAAAAAGAATATCCTTTTTGTTCATTAATATGTGCACAAGCATTGACCTCAAGAATATGTTCTCGACCAGGATGTGCATATCAAAAGTACAGAAATCAACAAAAAGAATATCCTTTTTGTTCATTAATATGTGCACGCATATCAACTACAACAATGTGTGCTCGACCAGGATGTACATATCTAAGATATAAAAATCAGTATCAAGAATATTATTTTTGTTCACAGACATGTGCGCAAGCTGTAAAAAATATGTGCATTCAACGTTATTAAAATGAAAACACTTTGATTTTGAGTGTAAAATAACTATATGATATCATTTTATAATCTTATAGTTACCTCAATTGTATAAAATAACTTTAAATTTTTCCGATATAAATATGTCAAAAGCATTATTATTATATTAAATATTTTTTTATCAGTTTTCAGAACTATCACAAATAATTATTTAGTTTTTCTAATTCTTTTAATTATATTTTTTTCTTGATTACTTAATTTATGACCCATTTCAGATATTAATTCTATATCATCAAATTTATAAATTTTACAATCAATTTTATCTGATGTTAAATCAGATACAGTATTATTTAAATTATTATCAATATATTCATTTAATTTTTCAATACATAAATCTGATACAATATTTATATTTATAAATATACCATTTCTATTTGATGAATAATTATTACCAATATCATTAATTATAATATTATAAATATCAAGTAAAATATTTTTATTTTTAATATTATCAAATTTTGATATTAGTTTTTTTCTATATAACGAATTATATTTTCTATTATTATTATTTTTATGATTAATTGTTTCTACTTCGATATTATTATTATTTGAATCTTTCAAAAAAATATTTAAATCATCTATTTTATTATTTAAAATCTCAGATTTTTCTATTGAATATGAATTTGTAATATCTTTATTAATTTGCTTATTTGTTACTTTATGAGAAGAATATTTTATTACATTAATATATTTATCCATTAAAATACTAAATAATTTAGATTTTTTTAAAACCGAAATATATATTCGTTTAGTTTTCAAAATAAATTAAATAATAAATGATGTAAAACTTATCTATAGTATTTTAATTACAATGAAATTTATAAAAGATTTTTCGTATCCTGAATTATCAGATCCAGATTTATTATCAAAAATATTTAAAAAACGTGAATTTTATTATTATAAAGTTCCTCAAAGAGACAAATTAGAAACATATGAAGAAATTCAAAAATATAGAGAACAAAATTGTAAACCTGGTGATATTGAACCTCGTGAACAACAAACAATAATTCCAAATTTAATTAGTCCTAATTCACCTTATAAAGGAATATTATTAATGCATGGTGTAGGATCCGGAAAAACAATGACTGCTATTAGGATTGCAGAACAATTTAAAGATCAAGTAAAAAAATATAATACAAAAATTTTTGTTTTAGTGCCAGGACCAGTTACTAAAGAAAATTTTAAAAAAGAATTAATATCGTCAACCGGTGAAACCTATTTTAAAAATAAAGAACTTATAAATCAATTAACAAAAAATGAAATAAATATTGAAAATAAAAATGCAATTAATAATGCATTACAATATTATAAAATTTTATCATATAAAACATTTCATAAAAAAGTTCTTGGTGAAAAAATTATTGAAAAAAAAAAAAAGGGTGAAAAAAAAAAAAAATAAAAAAAAAAAAAAAAAAATAAAAAAATATAAAAAAAAAAAAAATTAAAAAAAAAAGTTTTTAATAAAAAAAAAATAAAAAAAAAAAAAATGGGTGAAAAAAAAAAAATATATAGAAAAACAACAGAAGGTGAATATGAAAGAGAACAAGTTGTAGATAAAATTACAAATATGAATAATACACTATTAATAATTGACGAAGCACATAATATATCAGGTAATGAATACGGTGAAGCGTTACATAAAATAATAAAAAATTCTGAAAATTTAAGAATAATACTATTAACTGCAACACCAATGATAAATTTAGCAGATGAAATAGTTGATTTATTAAATTTTATAAGACCGGATGATGATCAAATATATAGAGATAAAATATTTACAAATGATAAAAATTATTTAATGAAAATAAAACCGACAGGTTTAGAATATTTAAAAGAAAAAGCACAAGGATATATAAGTTTTTATAGAGGTTCTATACCTTATACATTTGCCAAAAGAGTAGAAATAGGAAAAATACCAAAAAATTTATTATTCACACCTGTAATAAAATGTTATATGGAAGATTTTCAATTCGATACATATTTAGAAACAACGCTTGATTTTGATGATACTTTGGATAAATCATCATCTGCTGCATCAAATTTTGTTTTTCCAAGAATAGATAAAAATAAATTAAAAGGATGTTATTCGACAGAAGGTATAAATACAGTAATATCTCAATTAAATAGTGATGGTCCAAAATTAAGAAGTTTAATAAATAAAAATTTATTTGATAATAAATTAACTAAACAAGAAGAAGATAATTTTATATTTGAAAATAATAAAAAAAATATATCTGGTTTAATATTAAAATTAGATTATATTAAAAAATTTTCAACAAAATTTTATACAATCATTAATAATCTAAATCAGCTTTTTGATAATAATGCAGCAAAAATGTCATCTACAGCATTTATTTATTCAAATTTAGTTAAAGCAGGTGGAATAGAATTATTAGCCGAAGCATTAATACAAAATGGCTATCTAGAATATCAAGATGATTATACAAATTATGATATTAAGGATGAAACACTTGATTATAAAACTGGCTTAACATATTTACAATTTAAAAATAAAAAAATGCTTAACTTTAAACCTGCTACATTTTTACTAATTACAGGTAATAAAGAAGATCATGAAGATTTGTCTGAAGTCAAACAAAAAATAATTCAAGAAGTATTTAACAATTCAAATAATATTGATGGAAAATATATTAAATTTATATTAGGATCAAGAGTAATGAATGAAGGAGTTACTTTAAAAAATTGCAAAGAAGTACATATTTTAGATGTATTTTATAATATTCCAAAAGCAGAACAAGTTATAGGTAGAGCAATACGTATGTGTGTACATCAAGATGTAATTAATAATAATTATAAATATCCATATGTAAATGTGTATAGGTACGTTGTAGCAATTGATGATAGAAAAAAAAATGAATTATCTACAGATGAATTATTATATCAAAAAGCAGAAATTAAATATTTAACAATAAAAGATATAGAACATTCATTAAAAGAAATAGCTATTGATTGTCCATTATTATTACATGCAAATATGTTTCCGGAAGAATTAGAAGAATATAAAAATTGTGTAAGACCATCATTAGAAAATTTAAAAAATAATGAAAAAATTTGCCCAGCATTATGTGATTTTAGAGAATGTAACTTAAAATGTGATTCAAAAGATTTAAATAATAATTATTGGGATTCTAAAAAAATGACATATAAAAAATTAGATAAATCAGAAATAAATTATAATACATTTAACGATGATTTAGCTAAATCTGAAATTGTATTAATTAAAAATAAAATTAAAGATTTATATAGATTTAAACATGTATATTTATATAATGAAATTATGGATCTTATTAAAAGATCATTTAGTGATGATCAGGCAGAATTATTTGAAGAATATTTTTTAGAACAAGCATTAGTAGATATGATGCCAATAAATGAAAATGATTTTAATAATTATGCAGATACATTATATGATAAATATAATCGTCCAGGTTATTTGATATTACGTGATATTTATTATATATTTCAACCATTTAATGAAAATGAAGATGTATCAATGTATTATCGACAATTTTTAGATATAAATCAGATTAATCAAATATCAATAGATAACTATATAAGACAAAATTATAAAGATGTGGAAAAAAAAAATTCTCAAAATACAGTTGAAAATAATGCAAATATTGATAATAGCTATAATTTTATAGATACATTAGAATATTATGAAAATCGTGATGAAAATTTTATAGTAGGTATTATAGATAAAAATTTAAATAAGTTAGCATCTAATGAAGATGATTTATTTAAAATACGACCACCAAGAGCAAAAATACTAAATAAAAAAAGAGGAACCGGTATTCCAACATTTAAAGGTGCAGTATGTTCTACATCAAAAGATAAAACATATTTAATAAATTTGATAAAAAAATTACCAAATGTTTCACCTAAAGATATAGATGAAGTTAAAAAAATGAATAAAGAACAAATATGTAATAAAGTTAAAGAAAAATTATTATATTTAGAAAAATATTCAACATCAAAAGAAAAAAATAAAATGACATATATAATGATTTCAAAAGATCATCCAATATATGAATTTCCCTATAATTTAGAAGATAGAATTAAAGTAAATATAAAAAATATAAATAAATATATTGATGCTGATATAGATATTTTGGTAACAAAAATAAAGAATAATGATCATGAATTGAGTTATGAATTATCTTTTAAAAATACTAAAAATTTAGAATCAAAATCTAATTTGATAAAAGATTTTGATTTTAAGTTGGTAAATAATACATGGATAAAAATAATTAATTAGATCTTAATCTGAGAAAATATTTTAATGGCATATTATCTTGTGCAGTATCTACTGATTTACTTACAATATCACCGAATCCAGTATTAAGTGATGGTCCTATCATTAGTGCTAGGTAAACAGTTAAACCTAATATTAAACTACTAACTAGTATTAAATCTTTATTGTTAGTAAATACTTTTTTAATATCAACAATAAATGATTGATCAGAATCTTTTAATAGACATGGTATTACCATAGATAAAATTATATTTAAAAATACAGCAATAAGTGCAATAAATAAATTAAATTCCATATATATTCTATATTAGAAAATATATTTTCTAATAAAAAAAGTATAGATTTTTTTATAATAATTATTTTATTTATATATTTATTATTAATTTAATAGGTGCATGATCGCTTCCAAATATATTACCTAATATATTAATATTTTTAACATTATTTTTTAAATATTTACTTATTAAAAAATAATCAATTCTCCATCCTATATCTCTTAATCTACAATTTCTTCTAGCAGACCAATATGTATATTCAATTTTATCATTATATATTTCACGATATATATCTAATAAATCGCATTCTTTCAGTAAAATATCAAATGATTTTCTTTCTTCTATAGTAAATCCTGCAGATTTTAAATTAGATTTTGGATTTTTTATATCAATTTCATTATGTGCAACATTTAAATCACCACAAATTATAACAGGATTTTTTTTTTGTAATTTACTTATATATTTTCTAAAATATAAATCCCATACATTTATTCTTTCATCTAATCTATTTAATGCTTCCCCTGAATTTGGGGTATATACATTAATTAAATAAAAATTATTAAATTTTAAAGTTATTAATCGACCTTCTGTATCATATTCATGATTTTTATATTTTAATCCATAAATTATTTTTTCAGGTTTTTCTTTCATTAATATAGCTGTACCACTATATCCTTTTTTTAAAAGACTAATATGCCAATATCTATAATTATATTGATTAAATCTAATATAAATATCTTCATCAATATTAGATGAACTAATTTTTGTTTCGGATAAACAAAGGATATCAGGATTTTCTTCATATATTAATTCATCTAAATATTTTTTTTTTAATAATGATCTTAAACCATTTATATTCCATGATATTATTTTCATATAACTAATATTATAATACTAATTTATTTTTATATTTAATTTTAATAAATTAATTTAAAGATTAATTCTAAAAAATATTATATGAATAATGAAATTTATTTAATTGAATATAAAAATAAAATAATAGGAGCATATCTTGATTATAATTTAGCAGAAATATTTTTAATTTCATGTATACAAAATAATTTAATGGATAATAATATTAGGATTTTAGTATTTAATTTAAATAGCTGTTATAATAAAAAAATTATTAATTTTACTGCAAATATTTATCCTAATAAAAATGATAATTATATTGAGCAATATATAAACGAATCATATTGTGAAAAACCTGCAGATTTAATTTCTGTAACTAGTTCTACTAAAGATTTAAATATGAATTTAATTAATACAATAAATAATTTAGGTGAAAATGATGAAAAAATATGTGAATTAGCAAAAAAAAAAAAAAAAATTATGCATAAAATTAATATAATTAATTATAATAAAAATAAAATAGATGAATATAAAAATTTGTTTTTAGAAGATAAAAAACTATTTGAAAAGTTTAATAATCTTATAAAAAATGATATATCATTTCAAATTCCTGAATTATTTAAAGATAAATATAATGTTTTTATTAAATTATTAAATGATAATAATTTAAATTTTGATTCATTTATTAACGAATATTATAATAATAATTTTTATACTGATAAACTTATATTAGACAAATCATCAGTAACAAGTGATAATAATACAATAGATGAATTTGAAATAAGCAGTTTATCATAATAACATTTTATATATTTGCACAATTTCTAAAGGATCTAATTTAGAATATTTTAAATGTCAATATTTATATTTATACTTTAAAAGTGTAAAAAATATTATTATATAATTATATATAATGTATAGAATTGAAGATATTGATAAAATTAATTTAAATATAAATAAAATTAAAGATATTGCTGATGAAGTTTATAAAAAAAATAATGAACCAACATTAGATGAAAATTCATTAGTATATAAATGTATAATGAATTATATAATTACAAAAAAAAAAATTGTATATGGAGGAACCGCTCAAAATTTGTTAATTGTTGAAAAAAATAAAAATGATTCATTTTATAGAGATGTAAATGGTGTTTATTATAATTGGCCAGAAATAGCTGATATTGAATTTTATTCACCAACTCCTATTAAAGATGCTATGGAATTATCAGAAGAATTATATAATAAAAATTTTAAAAATATCGATTGTAAAGAAGGTATTAATTCTGAAACATATAAAATTTTTGTAAATTTTATAAATTATTGTGATATCTCATATATGCCTATAAATATCTATTCTAATTTACCAACTATTACAGTTAATAATATTATATGTGCAAGTCCATATTTTATGGCTCTAGATGCATATAGAGTTTTAACAGATCCATTAACATCATATTGGCGATTAGAAAAAAGTATATTTAGATTTCAAAAAATATTGAGTTATTATCCATTTGATAAATCATTATTAGAAAAAAAAATTTTTTTAAATAAATATGATGATAATGTAAAAAGATTTATTAGAAAGAATATAATTCATAATTCTAAATTAATATTAGTAGGATATTATGCATATAATTATTATATCAAAAAAGCTTGTAAAGAATATATTATTAAAAATTTTTCTTATTATGAAGCTATTACAACTAATAATTTTTTAAAAGATGCACAACATATTTATAAAATTTTAAAAAAAAAATATAAAAATAATATTAAAACAAAAGAATTTTATCCATTTTTTTCATTTCTAGATAAAAGAATTGAATATTATTATGATAATATTTTAATATTTATTCTATATGGAAATAATAATAGATGTACAGTATATAATTATTCTAAAAAGAAAAAAACTCATTTTGGAACATTTAATTTGGTATTAATGTATCTATTATTTAATTATTATTATTATATAATAAATAAATTAAATAATTTATCAAATAATAATTCAATATTAATTAGTAAATTTTTTTATTCACGGAATATTTATTTGGATAAACATAATATAACAGTAATTGATAAGTCACCATTTCAAGATTTTACAATGAATTGTTATGGTGATACAATAGATCCTAGAAGATTATCATTTTTAGAAAAAAAAAAAAAATTTAAATATAATCAAAA
>Ga0214923_10001915_pt1 | contig 28676 bp, 38 predicted proteins | sample LL1510_MetaG_FD_177993 | JGI IMG/M metagenome (GOLD analysis project Ga0214923, IMG submission 177993) | Freshwater microbial communities from Lake Lanier, Atlanta, Georgia, United States - LL-1510 | ecosystem: Environmental > Aquatic > Freshwater > Lake | place: USA: Georgia | collected...
GTACCGAAAATTTAGATATTTATCCAAATGAAACAAAACTTGTTGATACTGGTGTAGCGGTAAAAATTCCAGAAGGCTTCGCCGGGTTCGTATTTAACAGATCGGGACAAGGTAAAAAGGGAATTATACTACTTAATGGTGTAGGCGTTATTGACAGTGATTATCGTGGAAATATAAAAGTAGCACTAAAAAATATTAGCGATGACAAGTATGAAATTAATATTGGCGATAGAATTGCACAACTAGTAATTATTCCTATCATTATTTGTGATTTTATTGACAGCTGGAATGATACAAAACGTGGTACTGGAGGATTTGGCAGTACTGGAAAATAGGAGATATTATGCAAGTAAGCACACGCGCACAGGTAATTACTAGAAGGACCTATAATCGTCCTACTAGTGATGATGGTAAACAATTTGAAAACTGGCAACAAACTATTAGGCGAGTTAAAGATCATCAACACTGGTTATGGGAGCGAGCAGTTGGTCGTCAACTCTACTTCAACGAAGTAGAAGAGCTAGATCAACTAGAAAAATTAATGTTAGAGCGTAAAGTATTAATGGCTGGTCGTACGCTTTGGTTAGGTGGTACAACAGTAGCACAAACTCGTGAAGCCAGTCAATTTAATTGTAGTTTTACACAAGTAGAAACAGTATATGATGTAGTTGATGTATTATGGTTACTACTGCAAGGTGCTGGAGTAGGTTTTAAGCCTATTACTGGCACACTAAATGGATTCTCAAAACCAATTAAAAATATTGAAGTTATTAAGAGTCAACGAACTGCTAAAGGTGGACTTGAATATAATGTTGAAACCTGGGACGCAAGTACAAAAACTTGGACAATTCAAGTTGGAGATAGTGCAGAAGCCTGGGCGAAGTCTATTGGAAAGTTGCTTGCGGGCAAGTATCCTGCTACTACTCTTGTACTTGATTTTAGTCAACTAAGACCTGCCGGAGAAAGGTTAAAGGGATATGGATGGATTTCAAGTGGTGATAGCGCTATTTCAAAAGCTTATGTTGCAATTGCCAACATACTTAATGGTAGGGCTGATAGCCTTCTCACTAGGATGGATATTCTTGACATTATTAATCATTTGGGAACAATCCTATCCAGTCGTAGAAGTGCTGAAATCGCTCTTTTCGACTACGGTCAACCGGAATGGCAAGAATTTGCAATAGCTAAAAAGGATTTTTGGTTGTATGGACGTGAGCACAGACAACAATCAAATAACAGTTTAGTATTTAAGGAAAAACCAACACGCCAAGAGCTTAAAGAAATATTTAATCTTATGCTAGAGGCTGGCGGTAGTGAACCAGGATTTATCAATGAACAAGAAGCTCTTAGACGTGCTCCATGGTTTAAAGGAGCGAATCCCTGTGTTGAAATTTTGCTGGGCAACAAAAGCTTCTGTAACCTTACAGAAACGGACATCTCCAAGTTTAAAGGTAATACCGCAGGACTACACGATGCGATCAGACTGGCTGCCAGGGCTAATTATCGTCAGACCTGTGTTAATCTTAAAGACGGGATCTTACAAGAAGCTTGGCACCTTAACAACTATTTCCTACGTCTCTGTGGAGTTGGTTTAACAGGCATTGCAATGCGTCCAGATATGACTAGCTATGACTATGAATATCTAAAACGCACTGCTACTAGCGCAGCTATCTCAATGGCTGATGAACTAGGACTACCGCGTCCTAAAAATGTTACTTGCGTTAACTATAATTTGGCGCAAATAAAATCCTGTGAATTGCTGGAACATCCTATTATTGAGTTAAGGACAATCAGCAGCCAAGCCACATTGTTGTGGAAGGTTCAGAGACTATCCGTTAAGGAGTACGCACATAGTTGTGCGGAAGCGCAGGACACAGTTTAATTAACTGTGATGATATAGTCCGATCTCTATAGTAATATAGAGCAGTTTAATAGGTAATAAAATGCATTTCATATACTGTATAGTAAATAATATTTCAGGATCTATGTATATAGGTCAAACATCTAGTAGTATATCTAGAAGATTCTACGAACATAAATATAATGCTTTTTCTATAAATAAGAAAACCAAATTATATGATGCTATGCGTAAGTATGGAGAAGATGCTTTTTATATAATTGAGTTAGAGTATGTAGAAGATAAACAGCAAGCTAATTTATCCGAAATATCTCATATCAGCGAAAGTAAGAAATTAAATATTGAGTTATACAATATGACTGATGGTGGTGAGGGTGGTTTTGTGGTACCAACAGATAAAGTAGAAAGTTGGAAAGCAAAATTATCTACAGCTCGTAAAGGTAGAACACCTGCTCTCGGTATGAAGCACTCAGAAGAAAATAAAAAATTATTCTCTAAAGTGTCTAATGAATACTGGGAGCAACATAGGGTGTATAACTTAGATCAAATAATTTCTTGTGGATCTTTTAAAAAAGCTAATGAATTATATGGAATTAGCAAAACTCATTATTATAGACTTATTAAACGAGCATAGACTAACGAACTATGCTGAACATAATGCAAGCCGTCGGGTACACTTAGCAAGATCATGGATTGTACAGAAGGGGTACACAAGCCACTAGGCAAATACATATTTAACAATGTACAATTTAGTACTTACGATCCAATGATTCCACTATTACGAGATAGTGGTTATAAGGTAATTAATCACCCTACAGATCCTACTAGTGTACTAGTAACATTTCCAGTAGAATGGAAAGATGTACCTTTTCATAAGGAAAATGGAAAAGAAGTAAACCTAGAAAGTGCTGTGCAGCAGCTGGAAAGATACAAGTTGTTGCAAACTAGTTGGACACAGCAAAATACGTCAGTAACAATTAGTTATGATCCTAGCGAAGTGTGCGAGATTATTGATTGGTTATTAAATAACTGGGATTGCTATGTAGGTGTAAGTTTTATCTATAGAACTGATCCTACTAAAACCGCTCAAGATTTAGGCTATCTCTACTTACCACAAGAAGTAGTAGACGAATATACTTTTAAGAAGTATGTTCAAGATCTAAAACCAATCGACGTTGAAGCAGGCAATAGTTTTAACGAGTTATTAGACGATGAATGCGCTAGTGGTGTATGTCCTGTGCGCTGAGGGTATTTAAAGAAACTATTTAAGCAATAAGAAACAATATGGAAGATACTATACTAAAATTTGAATTTTCAATTCAAGAAACTAACACTATTTTAACTGCACTACAAGAACTACCTGCTAAAATCGCTAATCCACTTAGCACAAAAATTCAGCAGCAAGCTCAGCCACAGCTACCAAAGCCCGAAGCTGAGCAACCAAGTTTAGAAGTAGTTAAGTAATAAAAAAGCCCGCACTAGCGGGCTTTTTTATTTATAGTGGTGTATCTAATATACTATCTTCTTCATCTACAGTCATATCACCCATATCGTGTAATTGACTAAATACTTCTATTAGTATATCACGATAGGGTTGAGCTACCATATGTAGGTCTAGTAAGTAAACATCTAGGTGATCATTGCGTAGTAGTTCAGCATGATACATAAATTGACCAAATGCTTCTAGGTCTTCACTAATATTTTGATTAGCATAATCTTCTAGAACTTGTGCAATAACCATTCTATCCGTATGTGCAACTATACCTTTTTGTGCTAGTTTAACTAGTTGCAATGCTTTCTTTTCACGTTCACGCATAATTTGATCTCGTTTTGAACTACTCCAACTATATCCACCATCACCACCCCAAAGATCCCAAGCTACACGGCCTTTACTAGGAAAACCTTCTTCTCCACTATTAAATCCAGTTGCACGTTTATCTACTTCATGACGACTAAAAAAGCTGTACATACGTAATACAGTACTTGCTGACAATGGATCACGATCTTTTAGTTGATTAGCTCTAGCTAATCCTACTAAAGTACCACCTGCTCTACCTTCACTTTTCCACTTAAGTGCTCGGCGCGCAGCACTAGCCATGCCAGTAGTTGGTTTATAAGTTTTAGCCATCTGATACCTCAGCTTTACTAGGTGTTATAAATTTTACATTTGCATTGTTAGGATCTAAGTTAGGATCTTCCCAATCATTGCAAGTACGTAGCGCTGAACAAGTAATAGACCATCTAGTACATACAGCAGTAGGCATACCCTGTATATCTGCCCATTTTGGTATAACTGGAAGATCACTAGCTTTTAGCTGCCCTCCAGGACTAGAGGGTATCAGTGCTACTATTTCTGGATCATTATTATAGTGTGCACAATTCATACATAATCTTGTACGTGCTACTCCATCTGGTACTGCCCATAATAGTGCTTTATTTTGCCAATAACTAGTACTCGGCTCTCTAGGATCTGCTGGCCCTAATTCAGCATATTCTATACAAGTTAAATGATTTTTAAAATTTAACTCTTGATAAGTTAAACATACTGCTAGTGAATCTGTACTCATTGTTTCATCCTGTTATCATCCATAAATTTAATTTGATCTACTAGTGCATCAGCATCTGTTTTAAAATTATTAAATTCAGCTTTGCTAATATTTTTGTTTAATGCTTCTAGTAGTTTTTGTGCTTCAGCACTATGTTCTGCACGAGCAGCATAGAGCCAACGAAAAGCATTTTTATTGTCTTGTACTTTTAAGTAATACTTACCTAAACTAAGCATAGCCGGTACTTTACGTTTCATAGCACTTTCTTGTAGATCTGCTATAACACTATTAATTTCACTAGTACTACTATTAGAATTATTAAATATTAACATAGCTAATTTATAACTAGCCTCTTCATTAACCAGTGCAGCTTGTTGTAAAAGTTTAATACTTAAACTTTCGCTATCTTCTAGAACTAAATCAGCTATTTTTATTGTTGTTTCACTATTGGTATTTTGACAAAATTCGCCAAATATTGCTAAAACATAAGGCTTTAGTTCTTGTGTAACTAGATTTTTTTGAAACATATCAATTAATTCATTTAGTGCTTCGCTATCTTGTTTACTAATACGCCACATCAATATTCTAGTAGCTGCATTAAAATTTTTATTACGTTTAAAATTTTGAGCATCTGCTATAGTTTTATTTCTAGCTGCTTGATCATTTACTATAGCAGCTATAAGTTCTCTATGACTTTTAGTTAGTGCACTATTTTTAGCTTTTGGTGCTTTGTTTAAGTGTGGATTAGGCTCTGCATATGAAAGTACTACACTCCATATTTCCATTGGATCAACATTTTTAAATTCTTGTTTACCACGGCTAACATATTTGTATTCTTTTAGCTTACCTTTTACTAAATCATAAACTGATTGTGTCATAGTAACACCACCATAATCAGCTAGACTTTCTGTACGAGCAGCTAGATTAACAGCGTCGCCCATAAGATTAGTACCATATATCCAAACTTCTCCTATATGCATACCTATACGCCAACGCATACTATTATTTAGTTTGTACATTTCATCTTGCATGTTAATACTAAATTTAACAGCATCAACAGCACTAGCAAACTCTACAAATACACTATCACCACCAGTATTAAATAATCTGCCATGATATTTATTAATTAGTGGATCAATTATACTACGACATTTATCTAGTTTAGCCAATGTAGCTAGTTCATCTTGTTGCATTTGTGAACTATAGCCAATAACATCTCCGCATATAATAGTTGCTAGTTTAGTTTCCATGTTTTACATCTTTAAGTAATCTATTTACTTGATCCCAGAGAGCAGTAATTTGTTTGTCATAATTTTTTTCTAGATAATCTAATCTTACTTTAATTGTAACTGCATAGGCAGCTATGGCAACTAAGCCAGCTCCTAAAAACCACAATTTACTTACTGCTTCTGTAACTGTTTCCATAATTATTAGTTCCTATAAGCCATTATAATATCTTTACATAATTTACTACGAACAATATCTTGATCCATAAATCTTACTACTTCAATACCTTGAATATGTTCTAGTCTCTTAGCAGCATCTTCTAGGCCACTATTAGTAATATCACTTTGATCATGATCACCACTAACTATTATTTTACAGTTTTTACCTATGCGACTCAAGATCATTTTCATTTCATCACGAGTAGCATTTTGCGCTTCGTCTAGTAATACTATACAGTCATCAAAAGTAACTCCGCGCATAAATCCTAGTGGTTTAGGTTCTATATCGCCCTTATTAAGTGCATATTCATAAAATCCAGTACCTAAGCTACGAATAAAAATATCATTAAAAGGTTCTAGGTAGGGAGCATATTTTTCATCTAGTGTGCCAGGTAAGAATCCTAGACCGCGGCCTGTTTCTATGTTAGGTCTAGTAAGTATAATTTTATTTATGCGACGATAAAATAATTCACGAGCAGCATAAGTAGCTGCAATATAAGTTTTACCAGTTCCTGCACTACCTATACCAAAAATTATATTATTTTCACATATAGCACGTAAATATGTTTCTTGAATATAATTTAGTGGTGTTATTTCCTTAAAATTAAATTCTACGGGTATTACACTGCGTTCTTTTTTAGCGCTGCTTTTGCCCATATTAATTCCTATTAAGTTAGTTAAAGATTACTTCTTATCCGGTACTTTATTACCTTCTAATTTCTGATGAATCTTAACTTCCTTGCAAACTTGGTCTGGCTTACCTTCTTTATCTAAAACTGGTTTACCATCCTTTATTTTATCAATACAAGCTTTTTCTTTTTTAGCATCTTCTTTTTTACTAGGAGCTTTATCTTCTTTTTTAGTAGGAGGTTTTTCTTCTTTTTTAATGATAGTTTCTAATGCTAAAGTATTAGTTACTAAAAAAGTTGATACTAGTAGTGCTAATAAAGTTTTTGACATATTTATAACCTTTATATTTCTGGAAATTGTGGTTGTGGTGGCTGTAGTTTGCCTCCAAAACCAACGGTTACTTGATTACCACCATTTGTACCTATATTAACACCACTACTACCAACTGTAATTGTAGGCATTGTTGTAGGTGATGGGCTAGGTGGACGATCCCAACCTTTATTTGCAGATTTTAATGCTTCTTTTTGTGCTTCTTTATCTCCATGTGCTAGCATAATACCACTAAGTGTACCTGTTAAAAATGTAGCAATAGGAATTATAAGTTCAAAAAATTTATTATCTACAGGACTCATACCATTCATTGGTTGAGTTACAAATATTAAACTATAAAGTACAACAAATACAATACCAAATAATGTTAAAGCTAGTGTCATACCTATAAAAAATTTAAGTCGAGCCATTAACTCATCTTCAGTATAGCGTGGACCACTCCATAAATCTTTAATCATTTACAATCCTTTTGTTTTGGTCGCCATTGATTATTGCTAATACGTTCTTTTTCATAAGGTGTTAAATCTTCAGGACATGTACCATTAGCATTACAGTAGGGTTTTTTACAGGCCTTATGCTCCCAATTATCTGGATTTTGACATGGATAACGATACATATCACTACAACTAACTAAAAATAAACTTATAATTAGTAATATTAGTGGCATAATTTAGCCCTTTACTTTTCTTTTACTAGTAGAAACTTTTGTGCTAGACATTAATATTGTTTTATTATGGTGTTGCACAGATATAACTAAAATTATTAAGGATATATTAATTATAGTTATTAATAACCAGGCTAATTTCATGCTAATTTGATAGTCATGCTCTAGCCTAGTATAAACAGTTTTTGTAAATTTATCTATAGTATTCATTATTTCATTTTTATGTTTAGTGTAATCTTCTCCAAACATAAATATTTGAGCTTGTGTATAATGAAATTGTTGTACGTCCCAGTTTTGTTCTATTTTGCCAGCTTTTATAGAATCAAATGCTTTTACTTCTAGTATGGCTAAATTATTACTTAAAGTTTCTGATTTAAGTATAAGATCTAATTCATTGGTAGAAAATTCAAATGCTTTTACTTTATCTTTAAAACTAATTTTTACATTATCTTTATTTGCTTCTTCACCATTTCTTATTTTAATAATATTTTCAAATCTTTTTTTCCATTGTTCATCTTTTGTAGTAACATAATATCTGGCATAATTAGTAAGATCGTCGCTGCTATCAGACATTTCATTTGCTATAATCATAGCATTATTTAAATTATTTAGTTGTGTTTCAGCAGTTTTAAAAATACTTAATAATACTAAACTACATATAAAAATAATTGCTGCTAGTATAAAAGGTGTTTTAGAATAGTCTAAAATTTTATTAATTATTTTCATTATGTTATCCACTTTACAATAACTTGTAATATTTGTTTTACTTCGGCTTGATAATTTGTTAATATAAGTAAAACAAAACCTAAACCAGCTGTATGAACCTTTTTATCCGTTGTTGTAGAAGAATTTGGCGATATTTTTACGGATTTAGTTGGCATAGTATACAACTCCTAAATTTAGCTTAATATATGTAAGCAATGTTCGTAATGTTTCTGTCTATCTTCTAAACCTATTGTTCCGCCATTAATGCGTTTTGTAAGTGTAACTATATCCTGCTTATCTGCCCACTGATTTAAATTGTTTGATTCCCAAAACCAGCATGCACTTTGTGCAGCACCTTCAAAGGTTTCCATATATTCCGATGCTTCTTCTGGCGAAATTTGTAAGCTAGCAGCAAACCAACTGTAATTATCGCGACCAGTTACCTGTATAAGACCACGTCCACAAAATTTGTAACCATCACCTGATTCTTCACCGCCATTACCCATGCGATTAGCATAAACACGATTAGCAATCTTTTGCGGTTGTTTTTCATATTGTTGTGCCAATGCGTCTGTAGGAAAGTATTTAGGAAAAACTTTACGCAAGCTTTGCCAGCGATAGTTAAGATTTTCTTTAATAAAAACAAAACCACCTGACTCGTGTGCACATTGTGCTAAAAAGGCAGCTATGCGATCTGGTGTGTTTATCTCATATTGCGGTAACAGTTGTTCTAGTGCATGGTGCCAATAGGTAACATACTGATTTTTTGGTATAACTTGCTTGAGTTGATCTAGTGTTAATTCCACTACTTCTCCTTGTTAAATATACGTTGCTGTGTTGTATACCACTCTATCCATGCACTATTATTATCACTACAGATATGATACTCTGTATAGTTATCTACCACAATCTTAGTAAGCTCACTTAGCTGTACACCTTGTGGAGCTTGTTTAAGCGGCTTGCAATGCTCTAGTAGCGGTTTAGGTGCTTCTGGAAAACCCTGTGTTACTGGCACTGTGGTAGCACAGCCACCTAGTGCTAGTGTTAGTATAATTGTATACTTCATTGTTTTACAGCCTTGTTATGTAGATCTACTACTAGTTCTGGTATTTTACAATTTTCGTCAATTACTAGCTTTTCGCGATCTATGTACTTTACAATCTCGTTACCCTGCACACGCACTATTTCACGGCGAGTAACTACCTTTTCAACAATCTTAGTATTTTCTTTAGCACTTTCGGCTTTAGATTGAGCTAATTTAGCCTCTACCTCTTTAACCTTAGCCAACCAATGATCGTTATTCCAGTTTGCTCCGCACATAAATAGTGATGCAGCAAATACTATGATACTTAAGTAGTGTACAAGCTGTGCTTGTGGCAGCTTGATGAATCTACTAATTAAAAATACTAAGAGTGCTGTAACGGCCAAGGCTGGAAAGAACCAGCTAGGTATAAAGTTTAGGATAAACATTTATATTGTAAAACTATGTAGTGCGTTATAAAATGTTGGATTAACTGCTGATGTTTCCCTGTCAAACATAAAATCGAACCCTAGCGTTACCCTGGGCGTGCTGCCATAGTGCATATCTGTCCAATGTACTACATTGCAAGGAAATAAACTAACTTGTCCAGGTATATTAGGTACACGTACTAGTTCTCCATCATCAAATTTATACCAAGTATTAGTACTTACTGCTTGCAAAACCATGGTACCAGAAACAAAACTTAGCTCATGGTTAGAGTGTTTGTGGTATCTTATACTTTCACCTTCTCTGATAACATTTACCCAACAATTTATAGCTGGATTAATTACATATTGTTGCCAGCCCTTGTTGACGATATATTGTCTATATTGATCTACTAAAAATGTTTTAAGGTCGGCTAGAGGAGGGCATTCATTTATAAACTGAAACACATTGTATGTGCCAGATCTAGAGGTTACTAGGGTACCTGGATTTGGTACATTTGGATCATCTGTACCAAAATAACTAACAAATGGATATGTATCAATAATGTATTGTTCTTTACTTAGTAAAAAACTACTAATTTCCTGAACGGCACTTTCAGGACCAAACTGACTGTTTTGTATTCTTGTTGTCATATTGTTAAAGTATAGTAATAAGGTGAAGTGCTTCGATAAGAATAAGTATATTTAGTTGCACCTACATAAACAACTACATATCCATTACCACCAATACCTCCAGCTACTCCAGCACCTATTCCTGCAACATAGTCTGGATCGCTAATTCCTCCTGGTGACGTAGCAGTATTTGCAGCAGCATGGGATCCCAGTCCTGCATAAGGTCTTAGTGTACCTGTTTCATTTGCATCAGCAGTAGGAAAATATGCAGTATTGAAATAACTTGATCCGCCTCCGCCACCACTACCAGGACAAGCGCCGCAATCACCAGCACCTCCGCCACCGCCATAATAACCACCACCACCACCTGAACCAGAACAGTTGGAGCCATTACCGCCCTGTAAAAAGCTGCCAGTTCCGCCAGGACCAGCACCGCCAAAACCACCAGTACCACCAACACCACCAGCACTTTGACCACCACCTGTTGGATCAGTAGTATTACCTGCCCAGCCTTGTGCTGTTGTGCCGCCGCCTGCACCACCTGTACCACCGCCGCCGCCTGCTACTGCTAGTAGTGTACCTACGCCTTGTATACCATTGAGATAAATATAGGAGGCTCCACCACCTGCTCTGCCGCCACCACCTCCGCCGCCTACAGCAGTGTTTCCACCACCACTGCCTACATAAATATATAGCGTAGCACCTTGGCTTATACTGCTACCAGTACTAACTTTTATAAATCCGCCACCACCACCATAAGCGGCAGTACTATTACACTGATGTGTACCAACTCCTTGGCCGGCTCCACCCCATAACTTCAGTATAACTGGCATACCCACTGGCCAGCTACTAGCACCACGATTTTGTTGTTGGTCGCTAAGTGTCCAGATTCCAGGAGCACTAGTATTTTGTGCTCGTCTTTGTTGTCCTACAACGCCGCTATTCCTTCTACCAATAGGCATTAGCTTATTTCCTCCCAACTACTTACAGCTACTAGTTTACTATTAGTATCAGCAGTCAATCTAAGAGTATCTCCCTCTAATAGGTATATTGATTTACTAATAATATCCAGTGTACTATTTGCTGGGATACTTACACTTACTGCTAGTGGATATGCTGTACTGCTTCTAAATAAATCTACTGTAACTTTATAACCAGTACTAGCATCATTGTTACTAACGTATAAGCTATTTATTTTATAAACTTTATTGCTGTTTGCACTATTGGTAATAATTGCTGTTGCACTAGTAGTGATGGCTAATACTCCAGTATTACCAATTATTGTTTGTACGCCAACTATATTAGGTGCTGCCATATTATGCTCCGCCAAATACAATAGACATAGCTATTGCTTTTCCTGTTGTTAATTGTGTACCAGGTACCCACTTATTACTACTGCTATTCCATACTAGGGCCTGGCTGTTAGTAGGTGCGCTAGTTGTTGTGTCTACATCACTCAATGCGTCTATGCTAGTAGTGCCAAGTTTAGTAGCTACTCTGGCGTCTGTGTAGTAGAGATTTGTTGAACCTTCAGTAACACTATCAGTACTGCCTGGAGTAGCTACAATTTCTACATAAACACTACCCGACCAGCGATATACCTTGTTGTTGTTTACAGTCAAGTATATTTTGCCAGTTTCGCCAGTGGCTGGTAGACTTGCTTGATTTGCGTACTCTAGTACGTCGTCTACATAACTGGGTAGCTGAGCACTTGCAACCTTGCCGGTACTGTCTAAACCAGCGTAACCACTGTTTTGATTTTTATTTGTAGTATTTTCCGGTGTAAATCCTAGTGCAGTAGTTATATCTGTTGATGTTCCACCGCTAGCTAGTAAACCTGTACTAACGGCTGTGGCAAGTGTTGCGGCTTTGGTCATCTTTTATCCTTTAACTAACATTTACCCACACACCGCCTACAAATGCTTGTAACTTATTTGTAGTGGTATTATATCTAAGTGCTCCAGCTATAGTTGGAGTAGGTGCTGCGGCTGTTGTACCTGGTGTAAGTACACTGGTGTTTGCGGCTGAGGTTCCTGCGTATAGTGCCATAATTTACCCTACTTAATGTCGTTAAACCATGTTGGTTTATCTATTGTAAATTTTGGAAATTTATTCCACTTATTTAGTGGACATTCACTGTGTGGTAAAACTGCTTTATATTTCATATAACATCCACAATGATTACATTTTTCATCAACTAGATCAGTACAAATATTACAGATACTCATACGCTGTTTGTAGTATTCTAAAGCTAACCACATACTATCTTATAAAAATTGATGCTGCACTGCTGTTAGAAGAACCTCCCCAACCAATACTACCTGCTGACATACTAGATAAACCACTCATCCAATGAAGATTAGTTCCAAGTCCTGTAGCATCAAAGCCAAAACAGATTGGTACACTGTTATATGGAGGAGTTACACTAAAGCTTCCGTTATAATTATGATCTATATACCAAATAGCTCCACCACCTACTCCAGACCAATACGAATTTGGTCCACATAAACTTCTAGTATCATTAGTATATGTACAACTATAATCATAAGTACCATCACTAGTCGTATCTAGAGATAAGGTATAGGAAACTGTTGGATCTATAGCTGTGCCAAAATTTCCTAAAGTTCCGCTATTTACAGTAAATTTTCCTGTTCCAGATCCATTATTTAATAAATTGTCCGATCCATTACTAACCCTAAATAAAAAGGCTGTATTAATACCTCCGCTTTGTAAAGCTAAAATATCTGCACTAGATAGTTTTCCTGCTGCTTGATTAATTTCTGCTGTAGTCCATGAACCATTTGCATTAATTGCAGAACTAGTGTCCATATTGGTTCCACCATAGTACTGTAGTATTTTCATCCAGCCACCACCATCTCTGGTAAATATACAATATGTTTGAAATGCTGTACCGCTACCACCAGTAGGCTTAATCCAATATACGCCATTAGTTGCAGAAGGATTAGCCGCTTTAATTGCATTAGCAGATAATGCCGGATTATTTTCAGTACCTAGCGCGGATTGTCCAAATTGTGCCCATTCATTACCAAGATAGTTTTCAAAAGCTTTATTAGCAGTATTGTAAAACATTGTTCCAGCTGTTGGACTAGCAGGACGTGTGGCACTGGCTGCTAGTATTTGTGTATTGGAAGAACTAGTGCCTATAATAAAAGCCATTATACTTCCTCCAGTTTAATCTTGTAGCGCTTGCCGGTTCTGTTGTTGAGCATGTAGATGTTGGTTTCGCCTTCCTGCAAGGTCCAACTACCCCAGGTACCGTCCACACTATTACTGCTACCCTCATTGCTAAAGTGCATGTCAGCAGTGTAGATATTACGCCAGCGATAGGTAAAGCTACCTAAATCTTGAGCATTATCACTACCAGGTAAAACTAAACCACCTGCAGTTATTCGCATACGTTCTACAGGTACTCCGGCACCACTCATCCCACGTAAACTAAAGGTTAATGCTGCCTCTGTTGGATCTGTCCAGAATCCACCCATTAAGGCAATTCTTCCTAAAGCTACCTGATCACTTTTATGCTGTAAAAATATACCTACATAACCTGTTGTAGTTTGATCAGTATTAGCTAAATACAATACGTCACTAGGGCTATACCCTACATTAGTGGCATATGCTGTAGTATCACTTACTGTAATTTTTGAGGGGGCACCAGCATTTAAAGCACCACCAATACCAACACCACCTGTTACTATTAGTGCACCTGTAGTTGAACTACTACTAGCAGTGCTACTAGTTATAGACAGTGCACCAGTTAATGTGCCACCACTAGTGTTTAATTTATTGCCAAGACTGGTAGTAATAGTAGTACTAAAATTAGCATCATTGCCTAGTGCAGTGGCTAGCTCATTTAAGGTATTTAGTGTACTTGGGGCACTAGCAACTAAGTCAGCAACCGCTGCACTAACAAAGGCTGTTGTAGCTAACTGAGTAGTATTAGTTCCCAAAGCAGCAGTAGGTGCTGCTGGTATTCCAGTAAATGTTGGACTGGCTACTGTTGCTAAACCGGTTATAGCGCCAGTACTACCATTAACACTAGTAACTCCGCTATTAATAGTACCAGGTACCCAGTTGGATACGCCACTACTCCAAACTAGTGCTTGATTATTTTGTGGTGCTTGAGTGACTGTATCTACATCACTAAGTGCGTTGGCATTTAAGCCGGTAATATCACTAGCATTAATTACGCCAGTGGCTAGCGGATTACCACTACTAACAGCCTTGCCTAGGCTTCGGGCTTTTGATGGCATAATTTATCCTTGTAAATTAGTGTATAGTTATACTATTTCCAAAAGAACCATATGGGCTCATAAGCAAAAGTATAGCCTGCAATAGATTTCATACCATTAGCAGTAGTACCTTCTACTCCGGCTCCTTGTCCTAAATACCCATTAGTTCCATCATTATTGAAAAGGTCCTGGTCTAGTTGATACTAGTATTTAACTGCGTGACTATTTCAATGTGAATTTTAGTTCAATATTAACAGAAAACCCTACAGGCAATTCACCAATCAGTGTAGGATTACTAAGAAACATTATCGGAATATTTTATTTACGTTTTTGGATGTGTATCTTTAATTAATTTAATATTGCTATAAAAAGGTTCTATTCTTTTCGTTTCATCGTTATTCATGCCATGCCACAACATATCCAGCTGTTCACCAATTGGTGGATATCGTCTATCTCTTTGATATTGTTTATTGTTCCAGTCATTTTCTAATAGTGCTTTTCTTTGTTCAACAAGAGCATGATCAATATCAACTATATTTCCATTACTATCTCTAGCTATGATCGTGCCATTTTCATCCGAAACACCGGTAACATTGTTATAAAGTTCTAATATGGCTTCGTGGTCAAATCGTTTATATATCATAAAATAACATTCCATGCTATACTGACTCTTAGTTGATCTGACTCGTTATGAGGGACAGTATAATGTTCTAACCAAGACGGAAAAACTAAACCCATTCCTACTTTAGGTTGGATAATCATTTGTTGTCCAGCCGATAACCGAGAATATCTAGCGGCTGGCCTAGGGTCTATAAAAATCAACGAACCATAATTTTCTATAAAACTGTCAGGAATACTAACGTAATAGCAACCACTTATGTCGGCTCCGGGATGGACATGGCATAAAGACATATCATTAGCCCCCAGCACTACATACCAACATTCTATTTTTGCTTGAGAAAAATCTAATGATTGGTTGGTTTGTTCTGTAAAATACTTTGAGCTCACGTCTTGTAAAAAATTTTTAAGGCCTCGAGACCATACGGCATCAATATCAGTAAGGTTTGGTTCGCCATGAGCTGTGGTTTTACCATTTAAACTATAACGATTTCTTTTCGTCTGATCTATGTTTTGATTGACGTATTCAAGTAAATCAACATGAAAATTTTGACTGTCTTTGGGTACGTGAAATTCTAAAATATTAGTACTAAAGCATTTCATCATCGATTGATCTCCAAGAGTTTTTGTTTTTCCCCCATTTGTTTAAGGGACAATAGGATTCCTGTAATCGAGTTTTTATCGGCATATAACACATACAAATTTCGCATATTTTAAACTTACTATTAAATTTTTCGCAGTTCATACATATTTCATATCTTTTTATAGAATCGCTCAAAATCATTTTTTATAAGCTCCTCTGGTGCTATTCCTACTCTTAATCTTGGTTCAGATAAATCCTTCCTAAATAGATACAAAATTGGAACTTCGGGCGGCGGAAAGGGCATATCATCGGCTTCAATAAAATATATATTGTCGTTAATAAAAGTCTTTAAAATATTTGCGGCTTCTGGTATAAATTGCCCACAAACTTCGCACCGATCTGAAAAAACAAAAAATGCTTGATCTACTTGATTTTTTGTCAATTCCACTGCCTGTGAATATTCAATATTTTTTTTAATCATATCAATTTGAACAAGAATAAGTTCTAGTAAAGCCCGCTTCGGCAGCAACGCAGGTATAATTGTTTGCACCGGCTGTACAAGTATAACGTATAGAAAAACTCTTACTTGATCCGCCTTGAGGATCGCCGTAATCTAATGGATTAAAATTACAAGTTTGCTGTCCGTTGCAGACGCTTTGAAATTGTGTAATTCTGTTACCACCTGTGCCGTCGGAACATCCACTTAGGTAATTGGCGTACACCCCCGTTATTGTATTTGCAATAACGACAATATTAAAAGCTCTGTCTGCTGTTTTGTTAAAGGAATTAGTAGCTCGTAGTGTAAAATTCCATGTTTGTACTGTAGTACCAGCAGAAACAGTGCCCGAAATGGCTCCAGATGAGTTTATGCTCAACCCTGAGGGCAGTGACCCCGACGCCACCGAATACCCAGTAATCGTTCCGTAGGCAGTGGTGGCAGCTACAGTAACAGTAGAAAATGTTGCTGTCCTGGCAGTACTTGCACCTAACTTACCTGAAGCTGTTGTCCAAGTTGGTGGAGGCATTTCGGCCAGTATATTAAAAGTACGATCAGTGAAATTACCAGCGTTATCTGTTGCTCGCAAAATAAATTCAACCACTGTGTCAGAAGCATAAGATGTAGATAATGTTCCTGTTATTTGTCCATTGGAAGATAAAGATAACCCAGTTGGCAAAGCATTGGCCTGTAGACTGTAGGTCACAGAACTGCCCACATCAGCATCAGTGGCTAACACAGTAATATTAGCCGCGGTCCCTATAGTAACGTTCCCGATTCCTCCAGAAGCAGTTTGCCAAACCGGTGGTTGACCGCAATCAATACAATCTAATTTAGTAAATAATCCGCTGGCCTGTATTACTTTAACATCCAGTGGACCCTCACTAATGGTAAAATCACGCGGTGTAGTGGCCCTGAGTTGCGATGGATCTACCACTACTACCGATAAAGATGAGTATTCTATACCAGCATTTGAAATAAATTTAACAATAGCGTCACTGGTAAAATTAGCACCGGTAATTGTAAATAAAGTTCCTGATTCACCGTTGAATGTAGCAGGGCTTATGGTACTAATTGAAGGCGGTTGTGCGCCAAATGCACCCCATCCACCTTGAGTATAAACTTCTGCAAATCCTGTTGTGCTATTATACCGCATCATACCCACAGTAGGTGTAGCAGGACGTTGCGCAGTAGTACCGCTGGGCAAGTCAAAAAATCCTGTACTGCTACTCTCAGCATCATAAACTGTGCCAACTGGCAGCCAACTAGTACCGTTATAAACTTCTACTGTAGCCAGTGTTGTGTTATATCGTACTGAACCACTAGTAGTGCTCACAGGGCGCTGTGCGGTTGTACCACTTGGTAGATCTATATAACCTGTACTAGTATTTGCCTGATCGCTAATTTGACTAGGTGTGACGGTTACTCCGGTTAGAACACCTGTATCAGATATAATACTAGCTTGTTGAAACGCGCGACTTGGCATAGTAACTCCTTAGGTTGTAGTATCAGCACCAACAGGTGTAGGCTCTATGGTTTCTGGTTCTGCTTGTAGTTCTAGTTGTGGTTCTGCTTGTGGCGGTATAGGTACTACTTGATGTATCATAACACGCGTACCAGTTATTTGAGGTGTTGCAGCCGCTAGTTGGTGTGTGCTAGGATTGTAGTTGGGATAGATTACTTCATACACATTATGTTCAAGCATCCACTCCTGTGTACCACTAGGCGGAAAGCAGTTGTTAATAAACATCTGTTGCATAGTTTGTGCCGTGTTAACTACACGATTATTTTCGATGATTGCGTACATATTTAGCCTCGGGGAAATGGTGCGGTTGGTAGTGCTAAAACATTGGTGCCGTTAAATACCATTTGATTGGCATTAGCTCCGGTGCCTGTGGCATAACGAGATATTCCTCGGGTAATGCGAAGATTGTTTAGATACCCATGCAAAGTGGTTACTTCTTGTAAATCTCCTTGTACACCAACAAAAAAGGATCTTGTAGTGCTATTAAAAGTATCATACGCAGTTATTGGAGAAAATGCTGCACCATTTAAATATGAAGTTATAGTTGAACCATTTCTTACACATGCTATATGTTGCCATTGATTTAACAAAACAGTTATTCCTGTAGATACATCATAATTAGTAGATCCATTTGGACTTTGTGCTATTCTTAAAAGCCCAGAAGTTTGTGCAGTGTAAAAAACGATTGATCTTACCGTATTTGGAGATCCATAACCAAAATCAAAAATAACATTACTATCTGTAAAAGATAAAGGATAAAACCAAAATTCTAAAGTCCAGTTGCTAGATCCAAAATACAGTTGTGGAGAATAAGGTATTTTTAAATAATCTCCATCACCATCAAAATACAGCGACGAACCACCAATTAATTGATCAAACTTAGCCTGCGCACGTGTGGTGTGCACATTGCCTACAGACTCTAACACATTGCGACCAGTTGCGTCGACTGCTGCGGCGTTGCCAAAGTTTAAGAGTAGTTGTGTTCCTGGTATACTGGTTAGTGGACCTGTTGGTGGTGTAAATACCTGTATACCTGTAGTTGTAGCTACTGTTTGATATTGATCAGGAATAGTACCTTTAACTATACGTATGGAAGACATATAGTTTCCAGATCCTCCGGCAGTAATAAAACCTGTGTTAGTAGCATTTAATGTTCTACTACTAGTACTATAATTTTGTAGTACTCCATTAATAAATAGTCTAAAAGCATTACCTACTCTAGTAACTACACAATGATTCCAGGCATTGGGTGTAATTGTATTTGCGCTAGTTCTAAAGTAATCTTCTCCGCCACCTCCATCTAAGGCAATAGACAGTTGATTAGTACCATCAATTGCAAAGTAGTACTCTGAATTTCCTACATCGCCACCTACATATTTTTGAGCAATTGTAGCCGCTGTTCCCACTAAATAAACCCAGCCTTCAATACAAAAATCTACTGAATTAAGATTTAGTGCAGGTGAATGTGGTATAGTTAAGCTTCCGCCTGAGAAGTAACCAGAACCACCTGTAAATTGTGGACTTATAGCGCTAGTTGGTGCAAATGGTGATAGCGGAACTATTTTAGGTGTATTACTTCTTGCAATAGTATGATTATTGCTACTTCTATCTATAGGTCTATTATCTAAAGCTGTTAAAATTCTAACAGTACCAGTAATTGGAGTAGTTTCTAATCCTTTATGTCCTATAAAACTACTATTTAAATTTTGTGAACTAGGTATAAAATTTGTATTTGCTTGATATAGTGCTTGACCAGTAACTATTCGTAAATTATTGACTATTAGACCATAAGTATTAGTTAAATTATATATTGCTGCTATTCTAGCTCCACCAGTTGGAGTTGCATATGTGGTAGTATCTGTACCAGTAGCAACCTGTACACCATTTAGGTACAATCTGGCGGCAGATCCATCCTTAACAAGCGCAATATGATACCATTGATTTACATTAATAGTAGTATTATGACTTATTGGTGTTGCTCCGCTTACAGCATAATAACCAATATTTGTAGAACTTACACCTATAGAAAATCCCAAAGTACAAGCTGTATTGCCAGAATTAAATGGATAAACTATAGGTCCACCAGCTGCAATAGGAAGTAATACCCATGACTCTATAGTCCAATTGCCGGAACCAAATGCCAGTATACTACCTGGTAAATCATATGTATTAGTTGCATCACAACTAAAACTCCACCCCGTAGGACTAAATGGGCTGAACGCACCCTGCGTGGTGTTGCCGTTCTTTGTAACGAGGAACTCGTTGGGGCTGGAGTCTAAGAAGCTGATGTTCTGAGATGGAGCGCGGGTGAGTAACGTGCAAAGTACCGTATTAGTGATAGGGGTTGGCGGAACAGTGAGAATAGTGATATTACTAGATGAAGTAGGATCATAAACCGCTGTTCCTTTTAGGACACGCAAACCACTAATATATCCATTTAAATATGCTCCAGGATTAGAGGTTGATCCTATATACTGAACTGCATTATTAAAGGCGTAGTTATCGCTGCTACTAGATCCAACTGAAATACCATTGAGCCACATGCGGCTTTGATTGCTAGTATTTCTGCAAATAACTATGTGCATCCAAGCATTTGCAGTAAAATTACTTGGCGCTACTGAAATAATATTTGCAACCCCAGATTTGCCATAATTGATTCCAGCAGGGCTAGGTGTAACATCAAGTGAAAAAGTATTTGCACCACCCTGCGTTATGACTTGTGAACCAGTTGTTGTACAATAAAACCAGCACTCAAACGTAAAGGCTTGACCTGCCGCAAAATCAAAAATATTGCTTGCCGGAGTCGTTAAATAAGAAGAGCCATTAAAATACCCCGCGCCGGTAGTTGTGTCGGTGGATACAAACGGGCTGTTGTCGGTGATGCGGCAGTCGCCGTTACGGGTGATTGTGAAGTTGTTACCGCTGTTGTCGATGAAGCGGTTGGACTGGCAAGTCAGCAGGGACGTGTTGGTGATGTTCTGTAGCGGCTGGGTAGGAGGCGTGAAGTTGCTCGTGTAGACAGCGGTGCCTTTGACAATACGGACGTTAGAGATATAACCAGTAAATGACTCGCTTGAACTTGAAATGCTTACTCCACCGGAAGACCAATTTATTGTTGAAGGAACGGTTACAGCGGCCCCCAATTGAATTCCATTGACAAAAAACCTTCTTGTTGCTCCGCTCCCTTCATAGGACACCGCTATATGCTGCCATGTATTTAATTGCGGAGATCCAAAACTAATCCACTGGGTTCCATCCCACATTTCAAACAATGTTGAGGATGAATTTATGCGAAGTGAATAACCCTGAAAGGGCGACGACAAATTGTAGGCGAATAAAATCTGTGGGTTATTAGATGTCGATACCGGATATACCCACGCTTCAAGAGTAAATGCTACGGAATTTGTAAGCTGAAGGGCCGCATTGCTAGAAACACTTAAATAATCAGTCGTCCCATCAAAATAAACGCTGTAATTCCCCCCAAAGTACGGAGAGAACGGACGAGGGCCAACGTCACCATTGGGCGTGATTAAGAAGTTATTGGTACTGGCGTCTGCGTTGTAGGACAGGGGCAGGTTCATTGCACTACGCCCGCGTGTATAGGGCACATCACCTTGCAGTAGTAGTGTTGTATAGTTAAAGTATGGATCGCGACCAACTGGCCACTGCTCGCGCGCGTTGTAGACTAACTGATCTTTTAGTGTGTAGACGCCACCAGCACTAGCCTGCGTAGGTTGAATAGTAGCTGTACTACCTATATATCGGCTCATATTTACTCCTATCGGGCAGTGGCTAGTCTGGTTGGATGTTCTGCAAAGGCTGCGTAGATGTAGGTTGCGCCGCTGATGTTTGAATCGTCACCAACGTTGCGTATCTTGAGGCCGTTCGAGAGGAAGTCAACCGAGAAGTTGCTGCCTGCAAACCCGCCGTTTTCATTAAGGGTTAGATTTGACCATAGAACGCTTTCGTGTACATTGATCGGACCTCGAGCTGAATCACGCAAGATCCAGTTAGACGTGTTGCTCGACTTCTTAACTATGATGAGTCTAGGTCTAAATCCAAGGTACACAAATGGACCATCGGTAGATCCGTTTGCGGTGTAGCTACCGAATGCCGAGTAGCCTGGGATCTCGGACCAACAGTAAGCGACGTATGTTCCGCCGTTCGCGTTCAAGTTGATGTTGTTGGAGATGCTGAATACATCCAACGTTGGTTCTGTATCGTTCCAGAGCGAGACCACTCCGCCGGCAGGATCCTCGAACTGGTTTGTAAGGTTCAAGTAGGCGTGCTTGAAGGCAGTTTCGCGCTGATGGTACACCATCCAGTTATACGCGCCCGTTGCGTTTCGTCCCTTGGCAATGATGAAGGCTGGCTTTGTGCCAAGACTGTGACCTATGGTTGCCGCAACACCTGTACCGGTGTAGGTGATGATTGAGAATCCAGCCCTTTGATTAGCCCTCACCTGCGAGCTAATGCTCCCGGCATTGTTGGTAACGGTTGTGCCACCAGCGTTCCAACACCAAGCGACGTAGTTCGATCCTGTTGCGTTGGTCAGAGAACCGTTTCCGACTATTGTGAAGCCGTCGCTGTTGACTGCTGATACCCCGAAACCGGCGGCCGTAGACTCAGCTACCGTTTGATCCACAAATAGGGCGGGGCTACCGCCAGCATTGATGCCCCTGACGGCGTCGTACACGGTGTTTGAATAGCTGGTGTTGCTTGCACCCAACGTCCGATTCTTGATCCAAATAAGATCTGGCTGAAATCCAATATTAGGAATTGATTGGCTACTTCCGGACCCACTATAAGTAACTGCTTGAAAATGGTTATCTGCTTGATTATCGCTGGTTTGACCAACAGCTGGCGCACTAAGGTTAGTTGTGCATAGTGCTTTGTATCCTGCTGGTGGGGCGTATGCCCAGGGACGTTGGCCGAAGTTTGTATAACATGTACCTGTATCACCAGAGGTACCATTTAACATAACTGCTGGCAGTACTGGTCTTATTGTAGTAATGTTAACATTACTAAGTAATAATCTTCCATTTTTATAAAAAGCTATTTTTGAATTATCAGCATCAACAGCAATACCTAAAATATCATTTGTTGCCCAGGTTGTATAAGTAGCTATTCTTGTACCTAGCTGATAAATTCCTGGAGCATTACCATCACTAGTATCTGTATTAGCATATATCATACTAGTTAAATTGTTACTTGTACTAGAAGCTGAGAAAACAGATAGCGATGCAGCAGTTACACCATGTACTCCATACCAACTCAAAGCTCCACCACCAGTATAAGGATCAATAAAGGTTGTTTCCCAATACCATTTTCCTTCATATATACCCATAGCTCCTAATACGGCACTGTTATAAGCTGTAACATCTAAATTGCCGTTAGTCAGAGTAGTATTTGTATCTTTGTTTAAAGGATTCCAAGTACAATAATTACCACGTACTTCACCGCCCAAACCAGTATCCGCACCATACAAACTTGGTACGTCTACTAGGCTATCATTTCCTGTACCTGGAGTAACATTAAAATTATTAGCTGTCCAGTTGTTGCCATTGCCACTGCTATCATAGCCTAGTGCAGTTGTTGAGCTATTATTGCTAAAGTTTAGCCTAAAGCCGTTTGTGCCGTAGATGCCCACATAGGGTTTAGGTATCCAAACGCCTGTCTGGGGATCGGTTTCGCCGAACAGACCGGCTAGGTTTGTGGAGTTCCACGTTCCGTTTGTTACGCCTGTTGGGTAGCCGTCAATCAAATTAACTTCGGTCATGTAACCGTTGAAATAATTTCCGGTTCCAACCCCGCCAATGTCAGTGCCTATCTTATGAAGCTGTGCCGCATTCCAAATAAAGTTATAGTCTAAAGATGGATCGGTTGAGGCCGAGTAAGTCTGCTCAACTCCATTAACATAAATCTTGATGCGATTCGCTCCAGAACCCTGCGTAGTGTCTACCGCTAAAAACACATGATAAAAGGCGGAAGGGTCACGAAAAACAGCATTTGTTGCTCTCCACGTTGTGGATTGCCCAGCAAACCGCAAATCGTTTCCGGAACCAAATCTAAATTGAAGCCTAGAAGCATCTGATGCGCTTACATCAACAGACATCAATACTTGCTCACCGCTAAAGGCGCTTCGTTTTACCCAACCACTCCAAATAAATGTCTTTTGATTTCCAGCGGTAGCAGGCGTCCTATTCAGGTAAGCACTATCCGCACTATTAAACCTAAGCGATCTCTGTACAACATTAGGCGGTAGAGGCCACGCATTCTGAACTAGTGCACTACCCTGCTCGTCCAGTGTCCACACACCACTAGCACGATTAATACTAGCAGTAGTAGGATTACTACTTATGTAGTTTGCTAAGGTGCGATTGATGGGCATCTTTAAGCAGTTCCAGTAATTGTTTCGTAGCTGGCTACAAGTTCGATACTACTAGCAGTACCAACTGCTACGGTAACTGATTGTGTATCGGTTACGTACAGTGAAGTTGTTTTATCTGTGATAATTAGTGTGCTGTTGGGCGGTACACTAATTTGATATGCCAGTCTGTATGCGGTGCCGCCACCTGCAGTAGCGCTGTTGACAGCTACACTTACCACAGCAGTTGCATTGGTAACGTTTGCAGCACTAATAAAGTTTACACGATTTACTTTGCCCGGATCAGGCTGCAGTGCTGTCCAAGCTGTGCTGTTTAAGTCTGTAGGTTTTAAGTAGGTAGTGCTTGCACGAATATCACTAACGCCGACTATATTAGGAGTTGCCATTGTATTTTCCTATTAAAATCCAAAAATCATTGCTATAGCAGTTGCCTTGCCTGTGGTCGCTGCGTTATTTTGTGCCCACTTCATGCCGGTAGCTTGTGTGCTATCTGCTGTTAATATGTAGTCATTGGCACCGATGGGTAGTCTAGCGTCCTGTGTACCATTATTTATAAATATATCGCCTTTTGTAGTAAGTGGGCTTATAACGGTTTGCTTGACAGCACCAGTTGAGGTAAATGTACCATCTAGGGTCCAGGTTTCGCCTGGTTGTATAGTTGGTTTGGCGATTATGCGTTGAGTTCCACCATCGTACTTTACGTTTAACGTGATGGCTGCAGTATCACGGTTGTACACTGTGATTGTTTTAATTATACGTCTAGTGGAGGCCGCACCAGCTACAACAGTTACATCCGTAGTACCATTGAGCACACCATCGCCAGTGCCTTCAGTAAAACTAGTGCCAGTATTATCTGCATAGGCAACTACATAATCGGGGTTAGTAGTTGCAGCAGCGGCAGCCATATTAATCTTTATATTTTGGGTATTAGTGTTCAGCACTAAAGTTGTCATATTTGCCCCTTAAGTTGTAAACCATGTATAGGCGCTGCCACCGCCACTACCACCTACCTGTATATACGTACTACCCGACCAGCGATAGACTATATTGCTGTCTGTGGTTACATATATTTTGCCTGATTCACCCGTTGCGGGTAAGCTGGCATAGTTGTTATATTCTAGAACATCATCTACATAGCTAGGTAATTGTTGGCTAGCTACTTTTCCAGTACCGTCTAGTACTGGAAAGCGTAGATCTGCTTCTGTTTTTGTATATCCATCTGATAAACCGCGTGGTGTGTAGGCTACCAGCTCAACGGCATCACCAGCCTGCACACCACTGGTTAGTACTACACTAGTACCATTACTGGCTACATAGTCAGTACCACTAACCAGTTTAACACCATTTAAGTAAACATCTATATAGCCTAGTGTATAACCACCTGTAACACTAAAAGTAGTTTGATTACTAGTAGCTGTTGTACTAGTAACTACTCGCTGTGAAGCAACACCTGGACTATTTCCTAAGTATGCCATAGTTTATTCCTGTTAACTAAGTTTAGGTGATAGAGCCACTAGCCAGCCCAGTGTGCCGTCTGTTTCTTGTTGTGGGATAGACCTGTTTTTAGTCCAGTACATATCTATCCTTATAGGGTTGGGAAGGCTGCTGTTGGTGAGGCAGTGATGTTTCTTGCTACGCCGTTTGTAACCCGCAAGTCGTTTATATACATATTTGATTGTGTATATGGCGAACCACCAACATAAAATGGCATAGCTGAGGAAGTGTTCCAAACACTAGTTGTGTTGCTTGCGGCGCTTGAACCATTTATATAGATAGTTGTCGTGGATGAACTTTTTGTAATTGCAATATAAGTCCAAACGCCCGTTGTTATTGTCCCTGCTAACGTAACAATTTCATTAATCCCGTTTCTTCCTATGGCGATTCTTCCGTTTGAATAAGTGTATATAAATGTTTTTCCATCATTGTTTGCTTCTGACCACCCTGCTATAAAAGCACCAGAAGTTGAAATAGAGTTCCAATAAGCCCAAAACTCTATCGTCGCATCTCCGTTTATTGTTGTTAATTGAGATCCTGGCTGTTTCAAATAATCCCCCGTCCCATCAAACTTCATACAGCCACTGCCCCACTTAGCAGTAATAGCGGTGCTTATCTGAGCACCGTCCACCGTCTCCAGATCATTCTTGCTTGTGGCATCGTAGATACCAGCGTTGGTGAAGTTGAGGAGGAGGGATGTGTTGGTGATGTTGGTGAGAGGTGCTGTGGGAGGAGTGAAGTCAGCGGTGTATAAAGCATTTGCTACAGTTCTAATGTTTGTCATGTATCCAGTAAAATACCCCGTGGTGCCATTCCACCCAACATATCCGCCACCAGTCAGAATATATGAATTTGTATTTGTTGCGCTATTAACAAGTTTGCCATTAAAAAAACATCGCAACAAAGTACCACTTCTTGATACAGCTATATGCTGCCACGTATTTAAGATGGGCGCTTGATTAAACAATGTATCCCAAGCTACAAAATTTCTGCCAAAACCCCAAGTATTGCCTGCAGCCTGATAAGCAAAGAGAATGTTTCCAGTGACGCCTCCTAGTGGGCCGCCACCATCCCCTGGGGTTGCCGTAGGATAAACCCACGCTTCAACCGTAAAATCCCCTGTTCCAAAGTTTATTGCCGTATTTACAGGAATCGTCAAATAATCCCCACTCCCATCAAAATACCCTGACCCACCATTGGTCACGGCAGACCAGCTTGAGGTGGGGTTGAATGGGGAGAAGGCTTGTATGCTGGGAGAGCCTGTTACAGTTATCGTCAGTGAACTTGCACTTGCGTCTCTAAATCTATTGGATTGACAAGTAAGCAAAACTACTGTGCCTGTTGATACGGATGTTGTTAGTGGTGTCGTGCTAGGCGTAAAATTACTTGTATATAGCGCACCGGTTGTTGCTCTTAGGTTTGACAGGTAACCGTAATATTGAAGGTTTGACCTAGTATTCCAATCATCGCCAATAGATGGAGCGGTTCTAGTAAAACTGGTTGTGTAAGTTGCCGTTGTAACATCAGCCACACCGTTAATATAAATTTTTACATTCCCAGAACCGCTGCCACTGCGAACAAGAGCAATATGCGTCCACGTATTCGCGGAAATGGTTCCAGTTGTTGTTAACAAAAACGATCCATTTGAATAAAAATAAACTTTTGCAGCAGAAGTAAGCCCTAACACAAGACCACTAGCATCAACGTCACTTGTTCTGTTGTCAAAAATAGTGTTGTAGTCAGCAAAAGATTGAGGGTATACCCATAACTCTAATGTAAAGTCAGACCCTAATTGGGTCATAGATGTTGTAGCTATTTTTGTAGACGCTGCGCCAAAATAATTCCCCCACCCCGTCTGCGAGAACGGGCTAAACGTACCTTGTGTCGGCGCATTCGGGCCTGTAGCTGGGTTTCTTGTGATTGTCCAGCCTGTACCGCTGTTAGCCGTACTTGAGTCTAGGAACTCGTTGTTGTTCGCTAGATTGGTTCCGTTGCCTGGTAAATGTAGTGTTACTAATTCATAATAAGGATCACTAATAGTAATTGTAATACTAAATGCTCTAGGACTATCTTGTAGTTCAGCATCTGTAGCAACTACTGTAAAATTATATGTAGTAGGATTAACTAAACCACTAACCGTACCACTCAATAATCCACTACTGCTAAGTGTTAATCCTGCAGGTAGTGTACTGCCACTTTGTAGAGCATAGCTAGTTGCCAGTGTAGCTGCTAGTTGTATGCTAATAGCTGTGTTATTAGCACCATTAGGCAATGTACTACCAGTAGTCCAGCTAGGTACAGCACTAAATGTTATACCATTTACACGTATAGCTACACCACCATCGCTGTTAACTAGGTATACTATATAAGTACCTGCTGCTGTAGCTGGTACTTGTGCACGAACTTCAGTGCTAGATACAAAGGTAGTACTAGTAGCGGCTACATTGTTGATTAAAACCTGACAACCTGCTGTAAAATTAGTGCCAGTAATTTTTATATAACCACCAGCTGTATCTACAGCAGTATCATCTAACACTGTATAACTACTATTAGTAACTTGTATGTTGGTAATCTTAGGTCCACCGCCTTGACTAATTAGTGTAGTAACATCACTAGCAATAGCTGTAGTGGTAACACTACTAGCAGCTAATTTACTACTAGTAATAGCACTATTAGCAATATCTACGGTTTGTATGCTGCCATCTACAATATTACCACTATCTATAACACCTTGATAAGGAGCATTTCCAATATATGGCATCGTATCCTCCTTAATTAGTTGCTGATAGATAGCTTACAACTACATCACAACTACTGCTACTACTACTCCAAGCTGTTATACTATCACCAGCTTCTAATACTACTTTTTGATCACCGCCAACTAGTACGAGTGTGCCTCCAGGCAATATAGTAGCATCTTTAATAAGATGTGCATTAGTGCCGCCACTTTTAAGCAATTTTGCACTAATATTAATATTACTAGCAGTTATATTTGCTAGTGATAATCCTATAACAGTATGTGCAGTACTTGCACTAACTGTATCAGTAACGGTTGTGGGACTACC
>Ga0214923_10001917_pt1 | contig 28668 bp, 25 predicted proteins | sample LL1510_MetaG_FD_177993 | JGI IMG/M metagenome (GOLD analysis project Ga0214923, IMG submission 177993) | Freshwater microbial communities from Lake Lanier, Atlanta, Georgia, United States - LL-1510 | ecosystem: Environmental > Aquatic > Freshwater > Lake | place: USA: Georgia | collected...
TAAATACGACAGTGACCACCTCCTCCAAAGGAGGACAATTACTATACAACTTACTATTATTAGTCTAGTAATATATAATTCCTTTTGTCGACGATTACCTCATCTCATACATAATATACCTAAAATTTTAATTTTATGGTATAATATATTTAATATCTTTAATCAAATTATATTGATGAATCTTATTATCTCAATTATTGCTAATAGTGTGGGACTGTATGTGGCAAGTGTGATTGTCCCAGGGGTGCAGGTAGATTCTAGTGTACCTTTATATTACTTTGTAATAGCCGGGCTTATGTTCACTATTATATTCTCTATTATTTTGCCAATTATAAAATTTATATCTTTTCCAATTATTTTTTTGACCTTAGGATTATTTTCTTTTATCCTCAATTTATTAGCTTTTTATGCCCTAGACCAGCTTTTGACTGGTTTGGAATTCACCTCTACTTTGGCAATCATATTGACCTCAATTGTAATTAGTGGTATAAATATGTTATCTAATACATTTTTGCGATAATAATTAATTCTTATGGAAACCTATATATCTATTGCTCTTATAACCTTATCTGTTTTACTTGTAGCTTCAGTTTTGCTACAACAAATGGGTATGGGCTTGTCTTCAACCTTTGGAGGGGGTGGAGCTGCATATCAGACGAGAAGAGGTTTTGAAAAGATTTTATTCAGAGCCAATATATTATTTGGAATACTAATAATAATTGGAAGTATTGTCTATCTTGCACTATAGATTTATCTTTAAGCTATTTTTTCTATATACTCTCACTTAATTTTAACTTACATTTATGGACATTATTAAAAGAATTCCGAGATCCATTAACACGAAGAATATTCCCAAAAATCTCACAAATATAACTAAGCACAATCCTTTGGCTAATGTTAATTTGAAAAATATTTATAAAAATATACCTACCGGTGAATTACCAAAACGATTGAAAAATAATATTTTTGTTAATTTTATTATTATTTTTGTAGTTCTGATTATTATTAGTAGTGTGGTTTATCGTGCAATAACCAAGGAGGTGCTCACAATTGGAGGGATTATTAGAGAAGGGATTATTGGTCAGCCTCAATATATTAACCCTATTTTATCATTTTCTAATGATGTCAATAAACCTGATAGAGTGTTAGAGTATTTGATTTATCCTACTTTATTTAGATTAGATACTGAGGGTAATCTGGTCAATGAGTTAGTGGAAGAATATACCGTTGGGAATAATGGTAAAGAATATATATTCAAAATTAAGCCTAATATAACTTGGGATGATAATACTCCCCTTACAATTGATGATATTATATTCACAATTGAGACTATACAAAACCCTGGTTATAATAGCCCTCTTAATTCTGCTCTCAAAGGAGTAATTATAACTAAAGTAGATGATTCTAGCTTAAAACTAAATCTTAATGCTAGTTATTCTCCATTTTTATCTGGTTTGACTTTTGGAATTCTACCAAAACATATTTGGCAAAATTTGGAACCTAGTGCCTTTCTTCTAGCAAAAGCTAATTTGGAACCTGTAGGAGCAGGTAAATTCAAATACAAATCTATTCAAAAGAAAAAAGATGGGAATATAGCATCAATTACTCTCGAGAGAAATACTAATTATTTTGGTGCTAAGCCTAATATAGAAACTTTTATTTTAGTTTTTTATGCCAAAGAGGATGAAATGACTCAAGACTTCAAACAAAACAAATTACAGGCTATAACTCAGCTTAAAAGCCCCTTAGATGAATCAGATAAATTCCAAACTAATATTCTAAATATACCTCAGTCTTTTGGTATTATATTTAATGTCAAAGACCCCTTACTTGCCAAAAAGGAAATTCGCCAGGCTATATCTCATACTATTGATAGAACCCAGATAATCAATAATATTCTCAATGGGGAGGCAACTCTTATTAATGGCCCTTTGAATAAGTTTAATAAATTTTATATAGATACACCTGTTGAATTAAATCTAGATAAAGCTAAACAAATCTTGGATGAAGCCAATTGGAAAGATGCAGATGGTGATGGAATCAGAGAAAAGGATAAGCAAAAAGCTGAATTTACCTTACTGGTAGCAGGAGGGAATAAAGTTGATGAGGTCACCACAATGCTAAAGGAACAAATAAAAGCAGTTGGTATACAGATGAATACTGAGATTATACCTTTTAATGAATTGTCTAATAATCAAATTCGTAATCGATCTTATCAGGCTTTATTCTTGGGATTGGGATTGAATATATATCCAGACCCTTATATTTATTGGCATTCTTCTCAAATCAATAATCCTGGATTGAATTTATCTCAATATACTAATATTAATAATGATGGGTATCTAGAAACTGCCAGAACTAATACCGATAATAATGTCATTACATCGAGTCTAGCTCAATTTCAAAATCAAATAACTAGCGATATACCTGCTATATTTATTTACTCACCTCAATATCTATATTATACCAACCCTATTATTAGTAATATCAAAGTATTAACCGGTAATTCATCTGTGGATAGATATGCTTCTATTTCTGATTGGTATGTGATGACAAAAAGAGTTTTGAAATAAGTATGGGTTATTTTATCTTTGATAAAAATACTAATAATTTAGCTTTAGATGAAATTCATCATATCAGGGATGTATTGAGATTAAAACCTGACACTAATATTAAGGCCACTGATGGGCAAGGGAATTTATATGAATTAAACATAAAAAGTCTAAAACCTTTTAGTGTGGACATTGTTAATACTCCAAACATTCCTAATAATAATATTTATATTCGTTGTATTATAGCTACAATTAAAATACCTCTACTAGAGCTAATAATTCAAAAGTTAACCGAAATTGGAATAGACGAGATTATAATCACCAAAACAAAATTTGCTCAAATTAATTTAGAAAAATTAGAGTCCAAATTAAATCGCTGGAAGACAATTATTCATACAGCCTGTAAACAAGCTGAAATAGTCCACTTTCCTACTATCTCTATACAAAACTTAAATCAAATTCAATACCCTATAGAGAATAATCTCAATTTAATCGGAGATACTCAATATAGCATAAACACTCCTAATATTAAGTCTATTAATCTGACAAATATAAAGACTACCAATTTATTAATTGGTCCCGAAGGAGGATTTGAAAAAGTAGAATATAAAAGTTTATTACAACAATATAATTATACTCCTATTACTTTTGCTCCTAATATTCTCAGATCCGAGACTGCAGCTATTGTAGGAGCTGGAATATTAAAAAATTTGACTTTATAATTCTAATTCAGCCTCAATTACATCTACTTCTACCTTTGAGATTTCAAGCGTATCGACATTTTTTAACTTTCGCTCAATGGCTCTAGCTCTAGTAGCTCCAGCATCAATTTGATTAGAGGCTTCTTGTAATTTCTTTTGTGTGCGCTCTAAAATTTCACCAAATCGTCCAAATTCAGTTTTGACTTCGGATAAAGTCTGCCAGATTTCACTAGATTGCTTTTCTATAGCCAAAGTTCTGAATCCCATCTGCAAGCTATTCAAAATGGCGGTAATAGTAGTAGGTCCCGTAATCATAACTCTATATTCTCGCTGTATAAAATCTACTAATCCCGGAAGTTTTAAGACTTGCGCATAAAGCCCCTCAATTGGAATAAAAAGAATCGCGAAATCAGTGGTATTAGGAGGGTCAATATACTTAGTTTTAATCTTTTTACCTTCATCTTTGAGTCTTTTTTCAATCGCTTTATTAGCTATATCAATAGATGCTCTATCATTAGAGTCTTCCGCTTCTAATAATCTTTGATAATCCTCTATTGGGAATTTGGCATCAATTGGTAGCCAAATATGACTTAAGTTCTTATCTTTTCCAGGTAATTTGATAGCATATTCTACAATGTCATTAGAATCTTTTTTGGTAGCCACATTGGCCTGATATTGCTCTTTGGTTAGAATTTGCTCTAGTAAGTTACCTAATTGTACTTCTCCCCAAGTTCCACGAGTTTTGACATTAGATAAAACTTTTTTCAAGTCTCCTACTCCTACTGCCAAATGTTGCATTTCTCCAAGCCCCTTATGCACTTGCTCAAGTCTCTCACTAACAGACTGAAATGACTGAGCTAATCTTTTTTCTAAAGTAGATTGTAATTTTTCATCGACAATTTCTCGCATTTTTTCTAGCTTTTGATTATTATCTTTTTGTAATTCGGTCAATCTTTTCTCTACTGTATCTCGAATTATCTCTAATGTACTAGAATTTTGTTTGGTAAGCTCCACCAATTGTTGAGAAAATATTTCTAATTGCCCTTTTTGCATAACTGAAGATTCATGCAATCTCTTTAATAATGAATTCCCAAAGGCATTCAAATTATTACCAAGCTCAACTCTACCCTCCTGAGCCAATTCTCTAGAATCTTTACGGATAATTTGCAATTCATCTCTTAGCCTTTTTTCGAAAGAAGTTAGAGATTTATCGAAATCCAAATCATTATGCGAGCTAGAATTACTCTTAATTAGCCCTATAATTATAATTTGTAATATAATAACAATTAATCCTGCGATATAAATTCCCATATTATTATTCTTCTAAACCTTGTACAAAAATTGATAATACTGACACAACTGGCAAAGCAATTAATGCTCCCAAAGCACCTGCTAATGAGGTACCTAAGAGTATTACTATCATCACAATCAAAGTATGTATACCTGTAACTTTTCTCATAATCAAAGGAGTCATAAAATGCCCGTCTATTTGTTGCAATATAAAATACAATAATCCTGTTATCAAAAATATATTGAACCCACGAGTTAAAGCTAGAATCATAGCAGGAATGGATGATAAAACAGGCCCTATAATAGGTATAATATTCAGAAAAGCAGCAATTACAGCTAATAATAAGGCATAGGGAACTTGAATAATTAATAAAAATGGATAGGTTAAAATAGCCAATATAAGAGAAATTAACAATTGCCCCACTAACCAATATCCAACTTTATGTCTGGCTTGATTAATTGTACTACTTACTAATTTATGCTTTTTGGAAGGGAAAAAAAAGTTAATAATTTCATCTAAATTATCAGGTCTAATAGACATATAAAAAGTAGTTGCAAAGAAAAAGGCTATATAAAATAAAGTACTAATAATATTTTGGGTAGTAAAAAATAGACCTGTAATAATATCCCAAGTCACCTCCCCAAAATTAATATTACCATCTGTAGTAGAATTAATATATTCTACAATATTAAAGTTTGGTTGATCTATAATATCTGCTATTAATAAATTAAAATCAACAAATAACTTCGGAAAATTATTGACTAAAGCTGTAAATTCACTACTAATAGTGGGGACTATTAATTGATACAATAAGATTACGACACCAAATACTACTGATAGGACGAAAAATACACCCATCTGATAAGGGATTTTGAGAGATTGATGCATTGCTCTAGCTCCGATTACAATTCCAGAAGATACAATAAAAGCCAATATACTTATCACTACAACATCTCTTAACAAAAAAACAATCCAAATAGCAGCTAAAATTAGAAGACCCTGAAAAATAGCTTTGAGATCAATATCTAGAATATAATTATTTTGTTTCATATAGATTGAATTTATATACTATTATTATAAACTATTTTTGACAAAATTGACAGTATACAGTAGTACGGCTATTAATTATAGTCTTTTGTAAAGTAGCATCACAAATTATACATTGCCTACCTGCCTTACCATAAACCTTATGTTCTCTAGCATAAGTACCTCTAGAGCCATCCGCCATAATATAATTGGCAATTGAAGAACCTCCCATTTCCACAGCTTTTGGGATTATTTCTATAATAGCACTATACAATTTATCTGACTCTTTTTTGGTCAATTTATTAGCTATTCTAGTTGGTAAAATCCCAGACCTGAAACACACTTCATCGGCATAAATATTCCCAAGTCCCGTCACAATGGATTGATCTAGTAGCACAGTTTTGAGTTTAGATTTTTTGGTTTGGAGATTTTTATAGAGATATTGGGATGTAAAATTAGAGTCAAAAGGATCTAGCCCAATTTTATCAAAATGCCCTAGCTTATAAATAGTATCTAGACTAGGGTAAAGCAAAACATACCCAAACATCCGCACATCATTATAATACAAAGCCCCCTGATTCAACTGAAAAATAATATGACTATGTTGATTCGGAAGCTGGCTTTCTGAAACCTCAATTGGATGCCCTCCTAGTACTTTATTTTGTTTCTCATCCTGATAAACTAATTGTCCCGTCATCTTGAGATGTACCAAAATAACTTGCCCATTACTAAGATGCAAAATTAGATTTTTAGCAACTCTAGTAATGTCTGTAATCATAGCTCCTCTAGGCTGAGTTTCGAATTCTTGTTTTTTATGTTCCAAAGGCTTTCTTACAGTACCAGAACCACTGACTAATTTGGGCTTATACACAGTAATATTATCTATAGTCTTGCCTATAATATATGGTTTGAGACTTCTTCTTAAACTCTCTACTTCTGGTAATTCTGGCATAAATTCTGATTGATTATTTTTTCTTATATTCTAATTTTTGTCTCAAATCGTCTACAAAATCCGTCTTAATATCTAAAGAATCATACAAATTAGAATAAGCTTTTTCATTTGGGACTAGTAGAGTTTTGAGTTTACCTTGACTTTTGAGATATTGTACTAAAGTATAAAAATCTCCATCTCCACTAACTATCACAGCTTGGTCATACTGATTAATCTGAGTTAAAGCATAGAGTACCATCTCCGCATCCACATTCCCCTTTAATTCACCTTGTCTAGTAGCTAAAGTGGGTTTGAAAACCAGATGATAGCCAAAATCTTGTAGAGCCGAGTACAATTGCTGATTGGTATTAACCATACCAATAAACATATAGGCTTTCTTGACCCCATATTGCTGGTCTAGATAATTACGAAACTCTTTATAATCTAGACTCCAACCTTGACTTTGAATAGATTTATTAAGATTCTGACCATCTATAAAAGCAAAATTAGGTCTATTCAAGTGAGCCTTTGGTCTTGCATTATAACTTGGCTTCTTAAAATCTTTAATAGGAGTTTTGATTTCCTTTGATGGAGATTTTACAAAAGATTTATATGGTTTAGGTTCTGACTTATTATACTGTAGTTTATAATCTGATATATCAGAATTTGTCGCTGATACTGGACTTTGCTGAGTATTTTTATCTACAATCTCATCAGCACTACTAAAGAAACCTCTTTTTGGTCGAAAGACTGGCTTATATTTTTTTTCCATAATAAAGTATTAAAATAATAACAATTTGAGACAGAATATTTAATAAAATCTACAAATAACCAAGATTAAATAAAACTAATCTTTACCTATTATAACTTATGATTGGAATTTATGCAAAAAATCATAAATTGCATCAATAGTCTGATTAACCGTATTGGTAATTTGGATATTAGGGATAATTATATCAAATTGATTTTTGAAAGATAATTCATATTCGGCTCTAGCTAATCTTTTTTTTAATTCTTCATCACTCTCGGTAGCCCGATATTGCAATCTGTCTCTCAACACATCTATACTAGGCACATCCAAAAATATAGTTAGCAACCTATCTTTAAGTCGTTTTTTTAGCTCTAATGCCCCGTGCACATCTATAACTAAGATTGGGATTTGTCTTTTTTTAGCTATATTATCTATCTCAGAATTAAGAGTCCCATAAAAAATATCAGGATAAACTTCTTCCCATTCCAAAAATTCATCTTTAATAATTTTATCTTTGAACTCCTCCAAACTAATAAAATAATAATCCCTACCCTCTACCTCATTAATTCTAGGAGCCCTAGTTGTAGCCGAGATAGACTTAGCAAATCTCCTAGAGGATCTTAGAATTTTTTGAGCTACCGTAGATTTACCACCACCAGATGGAGATGAAATAGTAATTAGAGGCGATTTGGACATTAATTTATAATTTTTAATAGCTTATTTACAAATTATATTATAATTTAGCTAAAATTTCAATATATTGTGTTTTTTGTAATGGAGGTAAAGCTCTAATTTGAGAGACATTTTGTAAAACTTCTAAATTATTAAAATAGTCCCTAGGATTGAATATACTCAGTTCGTTAATTATAAGATGGAAAACGAATAACGATGATACCAGAACCTCCTTTTTGTCCCGCACCACCACCGTTTCCACCTCCGCCTCCACCTAATCCATTCGTTCCAGGAGTAGACCCAGTATCTGTTAGCCCATAACCATTTGCTCCTCCTACTCCTCCACCACCCAATGCGGCTGGACGCTTCGAAGTGCTGGTTATTGAACCACCGCCACCACCAGCATAATAAGTGATTATGTTTGTAATATTAGAGGGCAAACCATCACCTCCTCTTGATGCGAATCCAGTCGGAAAACCTGGGTCAGTGCCCCCAGGGGCACCCGCCCCTCCACCTCCACCAGCACAATTGATTCCTGATCCACCAGGGGCATAGCCATTATTTCCTTGTGAGGGAGTTGTAGAAGGTGTATTTCCTAAACCTACCTGGGTTGTTGGTGAGAATCCATAACCTGAACCACCACCACTCCCACCATTTCGTCCTATATTGGTAGAGCCACCACCACCTCCAGCAGATGTAATTAATCCACTTAATAGTGTTAGAGAAGAAGTATTCATTCCTAAATAAGAACTTGCTCCATCTCCGCCATCACCACCACCACTAAGCGCAAGCCCACCAGCACCACCTCCTCCAACTTGTAGCGCATAATTTACAGAAGAGAGAATAGTTCCAGTTCCAGTTCTAAAACCACCAGCACCACCACCACCTGAATTAGCCTGTTCTGCTCTACCACCACCACCACCACCCCCACCAACAATAAGAAATTGTATTGATAAATTATTTGAAGAACTAATTGTGCCAGTTTTTGTTGTTGTAGGGAAGATTCTATAAATTGTTTGTCCGGTTGATGTTGGAACTGGGACAAAATTATTATTCGAATCTATATATGTTACAACATAATCTACCCCTAATGCAAAATTGCTAGAGATAGTTAATAGGTTTGCATTACCACCTCCACCAGAACCACTTGGAGTCCCAGATCCGCTATCAGTCCAAGCATTATTTTTACAAATTTGTAAACTTTCATTATTATATCTTAGTGTTCCTGTATTAGAGCTAGTACAGCTAGAGGTATCATTTCCCAATCTAATTCCTCCATTTACATCTAGTCTAGCTTGCGGAGTAGCAGTGCCGATACCGATATTGCCATTGCCCAATATTCTCATTCTCTCATTTGCTGTATTGAGTGTTGACCCTGTCAATCCTGCTGCTGCTGTTGAAAATATTAAATCTCCTCCAACTCCTGTTCCTGTTCCTCTTCCTCCTGTTAAGGTAAAATTAGCTGCAGAAATATTTGTTCCTGTTGCATCTGTCCCTCTTAAATTCCCTGCAGCTGGAGTTCCTGATGTGTCTCCATTCCCTATAATTAATGCTCCTCCTCCTGTAATTCTCATCCTCTCATTAGCTCCACCTGCTCCTGTGAAGAATCTTATGTCTTGAGCGGTGGCATTAGTAGTTGCCAATACTAATGGTTGTGCACTGGTTGTACCAAGTCTTGTGCCACTACTTCCATTCCAAGAGTCAGTTGTAGAGTTACCTGCTAATGCCCAATCAAGAGAGGCACTAATCCAACTTAATACTCCACTACCATTTGTGCTCAATACTTGATTACTTGTACCGTCTGCACTTGGCAAAGTATAAGTAGTACCTCCGGCAGCTGCAGCGGGGGCAAAGCCTACAAACCCTGAGGTAGATCCAGACAACCTCAAGGTTCCCCTTATATCTAGAGCTGAGCCTGGAGTTGTTGTCCCTATTCCCACATTTCCTCCTCCTGTAATTCTCATTCTCTCAGTAGTACTATCTCCTGTAAAGACCAAATTACCTGTTGAATCTAGAGACAAAGTATTGGTACTTGTTCCACCATTAGCCACCAATCTCATAGAGTTAATGGCTGATAGAGCTGAACCTAATCGTCTTCTTGGAGAAAAGGTCTCTTCATAGAAGCCATTATTATCCATATCTAATTGCAATTCTAGCCACAATGAGTCATCATTTAAGATACTAGTAAAATTGGTAGTATTCTGACTTCCTAATAAGATTTCAAATCTCCCATCACTGACAGTCAGAGCCGGAGATACCCCAGTACCTCCATAGCTTGTACCACCATCTCTAATCTCCTCATATATAGCAGTTCCTCCTGATGAGGCATTATATAACAAAAACTTAGCTTTGTATAAACCCTCTACTAATACCGTCCCATCATTCCCTACAATAGTTCCAGAATATGGAATCTGGGCATTCACCCCTGTATTAGCTAAGGTTATATTTATATTAAAGAGAGACATTACTAAAATCAAAACCCCTAATAATATACTTCTATTACTTTTGGCTTTAGATATGTTTTGTAAAATTGGGTCAGTCATTATTGATTAATATTTATTTTGTAACTATATATTATATATTATAATTAACTATATCACTTTATTAAAATAATTTCAATAGCAAAATTGTGGATAACTTTGTATTGTATATTATCGATACTCTGATATTTGTTTTATATACTTATTTGTAGAGCTATTAATTTAGAATATCCCCGCTCAAATATAAACAAATTATATTTGATACTAAATTTAGGGGCTTTTTGGGTGGTTTTATATAATTAAATATAAAATTGTGGATAACTTTGCATTGACAAAAAATTATATTTGTTTTAATATAATTACAGAGTTACTATTAACATTAATCAAAACTCATATGCACATACCCCCTGTCCCTCAAAAAAAAGGTTTTACCTTACTTGAAATCCTATTAGTAGTCGCTGCTATTGGTATCTTAGCTTCTATTGTACTGGTGGCTATTAACCCGAACCGTCAACTCGCTCAAGCTCGTAATGCTCAGAGAAGATCTAATGTGACTACTATCTCTAATGCTATATATCAAAAAATTATTGATGATGCTGCTAACAATGTAACAACTATGAATACCGCTTTAGTTGATGGGACTGTCTATGCTCTTGGAACTGGAACAACTGCACAGTGTGGACCTTCTGGTACAACACTTGTCGTACCAGGAACAACAGCATCTCTTGATTTAACAGCTCAATTAATACCAGATTATATAGCAGGAATGCCTGTTGATCCTAATGGGGGAAGTGCTGCTTGTACAGGATATACTATAACTCAAGTTGCAACTGAGGGAAGGATTACTATTACAGCTCCGTTTACAGAACTGGGAGTAACTCTGATATCCGTTACAAGATAAACTAATTATATTTAAGCAAAAGGACGGATATAAGATCCGTCCTTTTGCTTTGTGTTTTTTAGTATAATTAGATATCTTTATTAAAGTAGATATTATAATATAATTTATACATTATCTCTCCATTATTATACTTATCAATCTTGATTTAATCTCTTCCATCTTGGCTTCGGTTTTGGCTTCTACAATAAGTCTCAAGACTGGTTCGGTATTAGAGGCTCTGACTGAGAACCAGAAGTCTGGACAGTCTATTCTAATACCATCTAATTCATTGAGTTTACCTTGACTGAATTCTTGTTTAATCTCAGCTAAGATTTCATCTTTGGGTCTGTCAATCTCGAAATTTATCTCTCCGGAGTGAGAGTAGATGAACAAATCTTTGGTAAGTTCATTAAGGCTTATTTCATTCTCAGATAATAATTCTAGAATCTTTAAGATTACAAAGAGTGGATTTTCAAAATAAGCATGTTCAGATCCTTTTATCACATCTAGATAAAAATGCCCCGAGAATTCTCCTGCGAAAAAAGCTTTTTCTTCTCGCATCTGAGCTTTGATAAAAGAGTGCCCAACTCTAGTCTGTATTGGGATTCCACCTTGTTTAGTGATTTCCTCTGGTGTAATATTAGAGGATCTAAGGTCATATAATATTTTAGCTCCTTCTCTGCCTGTCAATAATATTTGGGCTAAGAGAGCTGTCGCAATATCTGGCCTAATTGTCTTGCCAGTATTATCTACAAAAGACACTCTATCAAAATCTCCGTCTCCAGCTATTCCAAAATCAGCTCCTAACTCTCTAATTTTATTTTGTAAATCTAATAAAGTCTCTTCTTTGAGAGGGTTTGCTTCATGATTAGGAAAATTTCCATCTAGTTCTGGGTATAAATAAATCACTTCTAATTGTGGGAAATTATCTAAGAAAGCCTTAATTGCCGGATACCCCATTCCATTAGCGGTATCTACTACAACTTTGAGAGGTTTTATCTCAATTTCTTTCCTTCGATAGGTCAAAACATTTTGAATATAATCTTGTAGGGTATTAGTTTTAATAGTCTCTAATATGGGCAAATTCTTAGCTTCTAGGGTATTATTCATCACTATATCTCGCATATGATATATACCTTTATCTCCTGAGATTGGGATGGCATTATGTTTTACTAGTTTGAATCCATTATATTCAGCTGGATTATGGGAAGCTGTTATAATAATTCCCCCATCTACACCATATTCTAGGACGGCATAATACATCATTGGGGTTGAGGAAAGTCCGATATTGATAATCTTTATATTCTCATCAGCAAGTCCTTGTTTTAATCTATTTTCCAGAGCCAGACCAGATTCTCGCATATCACGGGCTAAGACTATTGTAAGTTCAGCTTGTCTTGGATATTCTTGTCTCAAAAATTGACCATAGGCTCTTCCTAATTTATAAGCTGTCTCATCAGTAAGGTTAGTGCCATAAATACCTCTAATATCATAGGCTTTGAATATACTGGGATTGGTATGCATATTGGATTAAATTTACTTTATTGTGCCCCGAGTAAGACTTGCACTTACGACACCAGGTTCTTCAGACCTGTGCTCTACTACCTGAGCTATCGAGGCGATGTATTAATTATCCGATGAAATTGAAGATTTGTCAATAACAATTTGAGTATTTTTGTTCTCAAGTATATCAAGTACGAATTTATCGAACATATTTTGCCTATATTCAAACTCTTTATGGGTCAGCACTGTATAGATTATCTCTTGGGCTAATTCGCTTTCTATCTCTTGAATTAAAGCTTCAAATTTTTTTTCATTCACCTCATCTGCTACTAAGAACATATCTACTCTATCTTTATCTCTTTGCAAAAATACCCCCATCACAATGCATAGATGAATTTTACCAATTTTATCTAGCTTCTGGGCCAAAGCTTCAAAAAAAGAATTTCCTAATCTAAAAATCACCGTTTCTAAAGCTAAAACTTCTTCAACTGGATTGAGAGTATAGCTAATTTCTTTTTTAGTTTTAAGCTCCTGTATAATATTGTATTTGATAGCTTGCCTTAATTCTGTTTTAAGAGTATTCACAGGTATATTTGTTCTAGTCTGTAATTCTTCTAAACTAATTTTTTTATTCGGGTATTTTAGAAAAACTTTCAAAATTTTGACCTTTTCTATTCCTAATAAATATACCAATGGACTTTTCAGATTCAGAGATGACATATATAATTCAATCAATTTTAATACTTTATATTGTACCGTAAATCTACTAATAAATCAATATAATTATAAATTGGTATCAAATGTAGGGGCGACCTTTCAGTCGCCTGTATTTGGTACTAAAATTCCCCTCTTGAGGGGTGGATTCCTGCTATGTTTACATAGCGGGGAGACGGGGTGGAGTGTTTTTATATTATTTATAAATACTTTATTCCACCCCGTCAGGCAAGCCTGCCACCCCTCAAGAGGGGAATTTAGCTCAGTCCACATCGGCCATAAAGGTACTCCCTCCAAAGGGAGACAGAAATACAATCCACCCCATCAGGCAAAACCTAACACCCACCTCCTAAAATTGTCCTCCTTTGGAGGAGCTTTCAGTCCCTCCCATACTTCAGTTTGGGAGGGACTGAAAGCCCTACGAAGTGTAAAGAGTAAAACCTATTCCAAATTCTCTTGTACTTGTCTGTAAACTTGTTCCAAAACTACTTTGTCATCTTCCGTAATATGTCTCAATACAAATTCTTGGGCTTTTTGTCCTATGAATCGCTCGGCTCTAATGCCAATTCTAATTCTTGTGATAGCTAGGGAAATATGCTCAAAGATTGAGTTTATACCATGATGGCCTCCACTACCTCTATTGGCTTGAATTTTATACTCACCGAGAGTTATATCTGAGTCATCGTGTATTATTATAATTTTATCATCTGGTATATTATAATATTGCTTGACGGCTAAGACAGCTTGTCCTGAATTATTCATATAGGTATGAGGTTTAAGATAAATTTTATCCACATTGTTATAAACTGCTCCCAAAAATTGCTTTTTATAACTAAATTCAGTTTGATTGGTAAGAAAATCTAAACATTCAAAACCTATATTATGATAGGTGTTTTTATATTTATCTCCAATATTACCAAGTCCTACGATTAGTTGCATAATTTAGAATTTTAAGGGTTTGGCTATATATAAACTCGGGATATTTTTATTTAAAATAAGTTGTGTGTCCAGATTTGGTTTGAATATAAATTGAATATAATCTTTCGATATATTTGAGTTTAATGTCTCTGAGTAAGTATCAGCTTGTGTCTGTTGATATGGGTTATCCCCTAGATATAGAGTATTTGCTGTTGGAATAGTGTCTAATTTATTACCTTCAATTACTTTGATTATATATCCTCTTGCTTGTAAAAATTCTTGAATATGGACTTGCTCTGCTTTAGTCAAAGTTTCTGCCAAAATTATATCTAATTCAAATTTATTTTTTCTTAAATTAGCTAATCTCTCTTCATACTTGGCTATATCAAAGATATTGGCTATCTCCTCTTGTATTTCCAGATAATTTTGCTCGCTTATTCTTGGCTCTAGAATAGATCCTCTTGCTGTACCAAATTGTCTATAACCTTCTTTGAGATTTCCTGTTAATAGATTATTACCTATTACAAGTGATTTCATTGTATAATCTTTACTATCCTGATAGGTATCATATAGACTTTTCATATCTGCCAGAGATAAATCCGTCTTAATTGTCTCTCTTGCAATACCTAATAAAGAGACTATTTGAGGAGCACCAAAAATTGGATTGAGACTAAATACTCTGTCTCTGAGATTACCCAAAATTTGTTGCTGTCTTCTGGATCTGTCTAGATCTCCCCCAACTGAGGTATATCTTGTACGAGCATATTTGAGAGCTGTTTCACCGTTCAATGTTTGTAGTCCTGCTGGCAATGTAAATCTCTGATAACTATGATTAGGTCCTGGGTAGTACTGATCATCAATTGCCTCAGTCACATCTACTTCTACTCCTCCAACTTTGTCTACTACTTTTACAAAACCAGCAAAATCAACTTCAGCATAATAGTCAAAGCTTATACCTGTGATTTCGGTTATTTTATCTTGGAGTGTTTTGATAGCTTCTGTCTCAGTTTTACCTTGGCTTAAAGTATGAGAGTAAACACTATTGATCTTTCTATAATACCCTTCCTCATCGAATACTAAAAAGTCTCTGGGTATAGAGATTAAATGAATTTGTTTTTCTGAATTTAAAATCTGAGCAATCATAATAGTATCAGTCAAATCTCCCCCATCATGTTTTTCACCACCCTTTCCTAATAATAAAATAGTTTCTTTATCTGATTTATTTATGTTTTTTTCTTGTTTGATTGGACTTAAACTTCGAATAATTGGGATATTCTGAGAATTTTGTGATAAAACCAAAGCTCCTGCTCCAACAATTCCAGCTGAGAGTAGGAAAGAAATAAAAGCTAAACCTATATTTGACTTAATGATGCTCATTCTTCTTGGGTTACTTTATATAGTAATCCATTTTGCTGATCTGTGATAATCATATTACTATTATTATCAAAAGCTACTCCCTTAGGACTACCCCAAGCACTCCCATCTTCCAATAACCAACCTGTAATAAAGTTCTTAGCAGTAGAGTCTTTATTTATATCTTTAATCACTACTTTATAACCTTTTGGGATATATTTATTTTGACCCCCCTGATAAATAAAAGCATATTGATTAGCAAAATTATTAGAAAATTTATCAGGTATCAAGGCAAATCCAGCTAAACCATTTCCCTTTGCTAGCTCAGTTATTGATGACTCTGCTTTGTTCTTACAAAAATCTGTTTGTTCAGTATACTTAGGGTCGGTATTAGCATCTCCATAACAATATGGCCAACCATAATCCTTACCTTCTACAATTTTATTAATCTCAACCGCTGGTAATTGACTACTAATACCGGTTCTGCCGATATCTGCTACTATCAAATTATCTGCTTCTACAACCATATCTGTAATTTGTTTCAAACCTTGTGCAAAAAGTTTCTCATCACTGCCATTCATTGCATATGACATAATAATACCAAATTTCTTATCTTTAAGTTTACAAGTCTCACAATTAGCTGGGATTGCTATATAAATTCTATTGTTTTTGATAGCTATGGCATTGTATGTATTATTTTTGGGTCTTGGTAAATTAGAAATCAAAGTTTTTCTCTCTTTATAACTACCGTCTGATTGTATATCTATATATTGTATTAATTTTGTATCAGTTAATACAAAAGCTGAATTTTCATACCAGTATAATGTCATTATTCCTTTTAATTTATCATCGACTATTTGGGGTTCTTCTGGATTCTCTATTGGGACTATCCAAAGGGAATTAGCTTTATTATCAGTTACAAACAAATTGCCTTTATCATCGGATTTGACAAATTGAGGAGACTTGAAGCCTTGACTTAAAACACTTATCTTGAATTTATCGGGTAAATATAAAGTTTGTTTTTTATCTTGAATATTAATAATTTGTGGTTTTAAACCATCTAATACAGGCTCTTCCACGAATTCTTTGGATATCAAATTATTCCTCTGAATTTGCTCCTGCTCGAATTGTCTGATTTGTTGTGCCCAAGACCAAAGTATCCAAACAAGACTAATCAGTACAATACCTATGATAATAAGATATCTGTATTTTGATTGTATATGTAATTTCATAACTTTAATATGTATAAATTATATTATACTATAAATTATACTAAATTTCCAATTTTAATTATAGTATTCACAAAACACCTTAAATATACTATAATTTATAATATATTTAAAGTTTAAAATTATGAGTAAGGGAAAGAAAAGTAAATCAGCATCCAAACAACCTATTATCCATATTCCTGATTTAGTCCCAGATATTGATCCTAATAAAATTAAAGAGACTGGATTTAATTTTATTAGGGAGTTTAAGGCTTTTGCTATACAAGGGAATATGATTGATTTAGCTGTTGGTTTTGTAGTTGGCGCTGCTTTTAACTCTCTAGTACAGTCTTTAGTCAGAGACTTAATTATGCCAATTTTTGGTTGGATACTTGGAGGGACGGACTTTTCTAGTCTTTATATTTCTCTTAATGGCTCATTTAACTCTCTAGCTGATGCTCAAGCGGCTAAAGCCCCTCTGATTATGTATGGTTTATTTATGAATCAAATTATTAATTTCACCATAGTTTCATTCTCAATTTTTATAGTGTTAAAAGTATTTTTGAGAAGAAAAGCTGAAGATTTAATAGCCAAGAAAAAATAACTATATTTATAAATTTATATATACAAAAGACCCCTCTTAATAAAGAGCTCTTTTGTATAATTTTAGATAAACCCTAATCTAGAATCCCATCTAGATTGACATCATAGAGTATTCTCTCATTAGCTAAATTATATTTAATAATTTCTGATTCATTGAACCAAAGAGATATTTCTCTTTCAGCTTCTGAGACTTTATCTGAACAATGTATCAAATTTCTAACAGCTCTTGAGGAAGAGTTAGCTAGAGAATAGGTATCAACCGTATAGTCGCCTCTAATTGTACCTACATCAGAAGTAAGGGGCTCAGTCCCCCCAACTAATTTTTTGACTATTCCTACTGACTGATTACCCTGAACAATAAAAGCTATCACTGGACCTGACATCATAAATTGAATATTGGCTCTTAGGATATCTTTCCCATATTCAATTGCCTCTTTTTCTACTGAGAGTCCTTGAGCTTTTCTTGATTCTATAGCAATTGTACCCTTTTCAATAAACCAAGCATCATCTTTATTATAATGCTTCCAGAGTGTATCCTCATTAGCTAGTATCATTTTGAGGGCTACAATTTTAAGTCCAGTTCTCTCAATTCGTGAGATAATATCTCCTACTAAAGTTCTCTGCACTCCATCTGGCTTGATGATGACTAATGTCTTTTCCTTAATCATAAATATATCTTATTATTTAATAATTTTATTATACCTTGCATTTGAATTTTTGACAATATGATATAAGCGATATGGTTTTAGCATAACAATTGTCCTCCCTTGGGGAGGTATCACCATAGGTGACGGAGGAGGACAAGAGTAAATATCATTTATGAAGGGTGAGGTTAGATAAAACACAAACTAGAATTTTATCCACCTCCGGCCTTACGGCCACCTCCTCCAAAGGAGGATAATTTATCTATTTTGTCTAAAATGTGTATAATCTTATTCATATAAGCAAAATTAGGAGGTTATCATAACTCTCCTAACTTTGCTTGATTTATACTATTACATCATTCCGGGCATTCCCATTCCTCCCATTGGGGGCAGACCTTTATTATCATCTGACTTTGGTAATTCTGTGATCACCGCTTCAGTTGTAAGTAAAGTAGCCGCAGCTGAGGCAGCATTTTGTAAAGCGGTTCTTGTCACCTTAGTAGGGTCAATAATTCCTGCCTTGACCATATCTTCATATACTCCAGTAGCAGCATTATAGCCGATATTATCCTTATTTTCTTTGACCTTCTCGACCACTACTGAACCTTCTACTCCTGCATTATTAGCAATCATTTTAACTGGTTCTTCCATAGCAACTTTTAAGATTTCAAGACCAACTTTCTGGTCTCCAGTCAATTTTAATGAATTCAAAGAGTTGATAGCTCGAATAAGAGCTGTGCCTCCTCCAGGTACAATACCCTCTTCTACAGCAGCTCTGGTAGCTGCAAGAGCATCTTCTATTCTATCTTGTACTTCTTTTTGCTCTACCTCACTAGCAGCACCCACTTTGATTACAGCTACTCCACCAGCTAATTTACCTAATCTTTTCTTGAGATTATCTCTATCATATTCAGAATCAGTCTGCTCAATCTGTACTTTGATTTGCTCTACTCTGTCTTGAATCGCCTGCTCATTATTATCTCCAGCCACTATAATTGTTTTCTCTTTCTCTGAGATAACTTTTTTAGCTTTTCCTAGATATGATAATTCAGTATTGTCTAATTTAAGACCAATTTCCTCAGAGATTACTTGTCCTCCAGTTAGAATTGCAATATCTTTTAATAATTCTTTTCTATTATCCCCGAATCCTGGTGCTTTAATAGCTAAAGCTGAGAATCCACCTCGCATTTTATTCAGTACCAGAGTGGTTAAGGCTTCTCCATCTACATCCTCGGCGATAATGACAATTTCTTTTCGCCCAGCTTGAGTTACTTTTTCTAAAATTGGTAATATATCTTGAATTGATGAAATCTTTTTATCAGTAATTAAAAGATAAGCATCATTCATCTCTGCAATCATTTTCTCAGTATTAGTTACCATATATGGAGAAATATAACCTTTTTCAAATTGCATTCCTTCTACTATTTCACTAGTAATACCAAAGGTTTGTCCTTCCTCAACTGTAATAACTCCATTGGCCCCTACTTTTTCCATAGCATCAGCAATCTCTTTCCCAATTACCTCATCTCCATTAGCTGAAATTGTAGCTACTTGTTGTATTCTTGCTTTATCATCTTTGACCTGCTCAGAAGAAGATACCAAAGATTCTACCACTTTTGTGACTCCCTTTTCAATACCCTTTTTAATTTCCATTGGATTAGCTCCCGCTGCTACATTTTTGAATCCCTCAGCAATCATTCTTCTTGATAAAATAGTAGCTGTTGTGGTTCCATCTCCTGCAATATCTGCAGTTTTGGAGGCTATGTCTCTAACAATAGAGGCTCCAATATTCTCTAATTTATCTTCTAATTCAACTTCTTTAGCTACACTTACCCCATCTTTAGTAATTACAGGAACCCCAAATCCTTTGTCTAAAACTACATTGCGTCCTTTTGGACCTAAGGTAATTTTGACAACATCAGCTATTTTATCTACTCCTACTAACAGTTTTCTTCTAGCTTCTTCACTGTATGAAATTAATTTTGCAGACATATATTTATAAGTTAATGTTAATTATAATTAATAATTGATTTTATAGAGTAGCCAATATATCTTCCTCTTTGACAATTAGATAATCCTCTCCTTCAATACTAATTTCGGTTGGACCATATTTTGCAAAGACTACTTTTTGATCTACTTCTACTATCTTGACATCTTTACCTACAGATATAACCTCACCAAATTGTGGTTTGTCTTGTTTGGCAGTATCTGGGATATATATACCACTAGCAGTTTTTTCTTCGGTCTTTTGAGGTTTGATTAATACTTTATCAAATAATGGCTGTATATTCATATCTTTATATCTTTACTTAATATCGAAATATCGAATTTATTTTAGCAGTTAAATAAATAGACTGCTAATAAAATTATTATACTGCAAATATAAAGATATGTCAATAAAAATAGTTATATCTATAAAAGACTATATTGAGATTTTTGACTATTTTGCTCGATAAAGTTATCCAAATCATATTTCATATCAACTTTTAATCTCAGCCAACCATCTTTGGATGGATAAATGAGATATTGTTTTGTAATACAATATTCAAAGATTTCTTTAGTTAGTTTGACATCATTAAGACAATATTCTGCTAATTCTTGTAATTTACCTGTCTGATATAATGTCATTGCATTAGCTCCTGTACCTGATTTATGAAAACCCAGAGTCATCCCTGCAATAGCATCTAGACCTAATCTTTTACCAGTATTTGCCTTAAATTCTCTCAAAATATCAAAAGAGGCTATGCTAAAGAGATCAAATGGATAGTATTTATTTAGAATTGGGGTATCAAAATGATCATTATTAAATCCAACTAATAAATCAGCTTGTTTTAAATCTGCTTCTAATTCTGATAACTCTTCGATAAAATAGTTTTGATATTCATCTCTAGCATAGTTATATACTCCCACTACAGTGACTTGCATCTCATCTATAAAATTTGGTGATGAAATATTTCCAATTGTCTCAATATCAAATACAAGTATATTAGAAAATTTATTACTTATCATAAAAATTAATATCTTTATATACAATACGAGCTAGAGAAACAACCGGCATAGCAATAATTACTCCTAATGCCCCAGCTAATACACCTCCTATCATTAAAGCAAATACTACTAAAAGTGGATTTATAGTTTTCAATGATTTAAAGATGATTGGTAATAATAAAAACTGTTTAATTAATTGTATAGTTATAATTAAAGTTAATGTGATTAGCCCTAATATTGGGGACTCCACAAATGCAATTAATATAATAATTAAATATATAAGTGCAGGTCCTAAAATTGGCATTAGCTGTGATATACCAGCTAATATAGCTAAAACTACTACATACTGAAAATCTAATATAGATAAAATGGTATATATAAATATAACCATAGTAAGGGCAAAGCTAGCCTCTATAAAAGCCCATTTACCTATATGATATTGTAGCTTTTGTATTTTATCAGGAATTTTATCTTTTAACTCCATAGGGAAAAATAACTTGACAAAAGCCTGTAGGCCATTATCATTAATTGCTATGTAAAAGGACAGTATAAAAATCAAAAATGTATATGTTAATATTTCTCTTAATATTGACAAAATACTGAGAGTTAATTGACCTAAATTTGGTATTAAATTAGTAAATTGACTTAATTTTAAATTTTCTATAGGAAGACCTGTGAATATTAGACTTGATTCTATTTGCTTTAATAAAATATTAATAATCTCAATGAGAGCATAACTTTCTTTTATCAATAATGGTAGAAGTAAAACAAAACTAGATATGAAAAGAATTAATAAAATTATGAATATAAATATTAACCCATATTTATAAGCTATTTTATATTTATCTTGCACTATATGAGCAAAGTATTTGGTAAATGATGCCAATATAAAGGCTATTATAAGAGTCAATATCAAATATCGTACATATACTAAAAATAAAACTAAACTTGAGAACAAAATCAAACCTAAAAATGATTTTTTTGATATTGATATTTTATTTTGTTGATTAAACATATATTATTCTGGCCTTTCTTCCAGAGTTAAAGATATCTTTTTTTCCCCACCATCTCTAATTACTAAAAGCTCAATTTTATCACCTACTTTATATTGTGAGACTATTTCTACCAATGGTTGTTTGATAGACAAACTTTTATCATTAATTTTAGTTATAATGTCTCCTGTTTGGAGCCCTGCCTTGGATGCTGGTGAATTAGGTACTATAGCAGGAGCTTGAGCATCTCCAATAATCAGAGCTCCATTTTCTACTCCATACTCTTTAGCTTGGTCAGATCCTGGAATAATCATATTATATCTAACTCCAACAAAAGGTACTTTGACTTTACCAAATTTCTTATAATCCTCAATCATCCGAACTACCACATTAGAAGGGATGGCAAAACCAATACTTTGCGCCCCCTGTGCTGTGGCTACATTAACTCCAATTACTTTAGCATTAATATCTAATAATGGACCTCCTGAATTACCTTGATTAATAGCAGCATCGGTTTGTATAACTTGAGATAATTGCTCTGAGTTACCTTGTGTATCTGAGGCTATAATCGACCTTCTCAAGCCTGAAATGACTCCCCTACTAACGGTATTATCAAATTCATTCAAAGCATTACCAATAGCTACTGCAGTTTGTCCTACTTTTAATTGCTCCGAATCTGAAAATTCAACTGGTTTTAGATTATCTCTATCTACTTTGATAATAGCTAAATCTTTAGTAGGATGCAAGACTTTGACTTCAGCCTTAACTTCTGAACCATCATTAAATAATACTTTATATGTTGCTGTAGAGTCTGATACAACATGTTTATTAGTAATTATAAGGCCATCTGAGGATACAATAAAACCTGTTCCACCTCCTATAGTCTGTGTATCCTCTGATCCTTGATTGGAATTATCTTGTAAAGGTATTCCAAAAAAATAATCTATCGGAGACTGTCTTCTGACTTGGATTTTTTTTGAAATAGATATACTCACAACTGATTGATTAGACTTCTCCACTAAGTCAATAATAGCAGATTGCTCTTCTGATATATTAAGATTACTAGTTTGAGTAGTATTATGCTGTACTCTATCTATATAAGAAAATGCTATCCCTCCTCCTAAAAATCCAGTTAGAGATGAAGCTAAAACACTTATTAGAACTATATTAGCTATTTTTTGTTGATTTAGTTCTGTAGACATATGATTAAGTATATTATCTATTAATTTATAATTTTATTATAGCATATTTTTATATATTTCAAAATTATCTGTACGAGATGAGGTTATCGTCGATAAAAGGGATTATATACATTACTAGACTAATAACAGTAAATTGGATTGTAATTGTCCTCCTTTGGAGGAGGTAGCACGAAGTGCCGGAGGTGGATTGAGTTCTGGTTTGTGTTTTATCCACCCCCGCCTTTCAGGCTTCCCCCTCCAAAGGGGGACAAAATTAAGAATTCTTTTTTATAACTATATAAACTACTTTCATGTATCACCTACAAAACTCTCAACTTGTCTACAATATTACTCATCTTATTAATCAGCCAAATATATCCTGATTATCTCTCATAAATATAGTGCCTGGAGATAATTTATGTTTTTGTATTGATAAGACTAGTCCTATTAGAATCCAATATGCAAGCATTGCACTACCTCCATAACTCATAAATGGCAGAGGCACACCAGTAATTGGTAAAAGCCCTATATTCATACCTATATTAATTATTAACTGAATCAATATAGACAAAATCACTCCTAATATAATCATTCTAGGGAAACTATCCTGAACTTTAAATCCTATATACATTATTCTAGCTATAATTAATATTATAATAAAAAAATAAATCGACACCCCTACCAATCCCCATTGCTGGGCAAATCCTGAAAAAATAAAATCTGTTTGAATTTCTGGGACAAATACAATTTGCTCTTTTACCCCCATTAGTCCTCCTGCACTAATAGATTTCATAGACTGTAATGTATTATATCCACTTCCCAAAGGATCAGCAGTCGGGTCAAAAAGAATTAAAATTCTCTGCTTCTGATAGTCTTTAAAAAACCAAAGCCAAAGAGTAGCAAAGCTAGCCATACCAAGAGTAAATAAACCTAAAATATACTGTAATTTCATACCTCCAAAAATTAACATTCCAAGCCAAATAAATATAAGGATTACTGCTGTTCCAAAGTCTGGTTGTAATAAGATTAAAGATACAATAATTAATACTGGCAATAATGACAATAAAATTAAAAAAAAGTTATTAAGTTTATGATAATATCTTGATACATAATGTGCTACTATCAGTACTATCACGATTTTTGCAAATTCTCCTGGCTGTAAATTTAATTGACCAAGAGCAAACCAACTTTTTGACCCATTAATTTTAACCCCAAAGATTAAGACTAATATTAATAAACTACTAATACCAAAAAAGAAAGGTTGTATTAATGTCGCAAATACACGATAATCAATTTGTGAAATAATAATAGCTATAATAAGTCCAATAAAAATAGATATAATATGTTTTATAATTAGAGCTTGGTTCACATCAGGGACTCCATTTATATTAAAACTAATTAGAATAATTAGCCCCATAATTGTAATGGCCAGTACTGGAAATATTGTTAACCAGTCTATATCTAATAGAAACTTTCTCATATCTTATTTATCAAAAATGGGAGTTTGTTGTAATTTAATTAATAGAGCTCTATCACTTAAAATATTACTTTGAGCATATATTTTAGTTGCAGATGCCCCAATAACCTCATTCGGCCAAGTCATCTCAAAATCTCTGGATTCTGAAGTCAAGACATCTCTAATTAAAGTTTGATTCACTCCTATTATATTATCTTTATCATCTACAATAACAGCTATTACTTGGATGTTTTTTAGATTGACTGGACTGGCATTAGTCAAAGTACCAAAAGCTGTGAAATCATTACCTGCTTTTGATGAATCACCCAAACTAGTATTTCTAATTACCAATTCTGGCAAATTAAATTTTGATAATTCAGTCCAATTTGGTTCTTTAATTATATCAAATTGCTGTAAATCATATTCAGATGATACATTTAATAATAATATATATCTTTTTCTGTCTCCCGGTAAGACGAATGTATCTCCATTTCTTCTAGTTTCCTCTCCATTAGAATTTTTTAAAATAAAACTATATTCTAGTTTAGCAGCTCCAAAACCATCATTAGGATTATTAATCTCAACCCAGAAATCAGCAAATCCATTATTCAAATCAATTTTACCAGATTTGGTTACTAGTAATGCTTGAATCAAAGGCTTATCTTCAGTCACTACTGGGACGATTGGGAATAAAGTAATTACTATCAAGAATATAATTATAGCTGTAATCAATGAATATACTGAGACAATTATAGTTTGTTTTATTTGTCTTTCTGACTTCGTCATATTAATTTATAAATATTATATAATTTTAGTATAGCAGAAATTTTATTTTTATGATAATATATATATATTGTAATTAATAAATATTAAAATAATGTATAAATCTGGCTATAGTGTATTATTATTAACCATTATTATCTCAACTATAGGAGTAGCTCTGGCTGTAAATGATCTCAGTAATAGCACTCAAGTTGCTAGGACTAATATAAATATTACTGATGTAGTCTTCGACCAGTCCCAAGCTGAGAGTTGTGTGGAAAAAGTTTTTGCTAAACTAAGAGCTTATAAATCTTATGAAGGGGACGAGACATTTGAGGGTGGATGTAGAGTATATACTATATCTAGGAATATTGATGGGACAAGAACCATTTATACCAAGGTAGACTCCATTATATTAGAGACCAAAGTCAAAAAACTTAAACCCTATATAATAATAGATTATCAAAAACCAATTACAATAGCTGAACTGAATCAAAGCCAAGAGAATAATCCATATTTAATAGCCCCATCAGCTCTTAGATTATGGCTAAAGGCTGATAGAGCTGAGACTAATAATGAACAACCTGTATTTAGCGTCAAGAATGCCACTGATGACATCAAGAGTTCCGATAATAAATTAATAGACTTTGCACAATCACCCACTCAATCTAGCCGTGCTCCAAAACTAATCACAAATGCTATTAATAATAGGCCTGCCCTGAGATTTGATGGAATAGATGATTTCTTAACTAGTACCACAACCCCTATACATACCAATAATGGGCTTAGTATAATTGTAGTTGGTAAAACATTCAATATAAACAATAATAATCAAACTTATATATCGAAATTTAATACCACAAGTGATACCATAAATAAAGAATGGCGCTTACAAAATGATGAATTAAATATAGTTAATAATACTATAAATATTACTTATACTCCTAATGCCACATCTAATACTAAAATATTATCGGCCATATGGTCGCCAGATAACCCTCAGCTTAGTATATCTATCAATAATAACACAGCCTCCACAGCTACAGGAGATATTCCTATTGCTACTACTAATGAGCCTATTATAGTTGGAGCTAATAATCAGGGGCAAGGAGGTTCTGGATTTTTGAATGGAGATATAGCTGAAATTTTGGTCTATAATAAAAAGTTAAGCGATACTGAGCTAAATAAAGTTAGAACTTATATGAATAATAAATATAGTATTTATTAAAAATAATATGAAAAAATACTCTGGCTTTACATTATTAGAAATATTATTATATGTAGTTATAGGAGGTATTACTTTGGTAATTGCTGTTTTCTCATTCACACAATTAAATAGATTGTCTACCTCTTTTAGAGTAAATAATGAATTGAATCAAACTGCCAATTCTATTATTAGTCAAATTCAAAATATAGTAAATAAGGCAGATACTATTATAAGTCCTAAAATGGGGACAATTGCTGATGATGAGATCATCTTGAGAAAAGATAATTTAGAGACTACTATCAAACAGGAATCTAATAATATTACTGTTAGCTATAGTAATGGAGATCCCTCTTATAATCTTAATACTACTGGGATATTAATAAATACCCTGTCTTTCGAGCAAATTAATGCTCAGAATAATACTAATAATACTAGTATCTCTCAATCTATCAAATTAAAATTTACTCTTAGATATAATAAACCTGCTTTGAGTAGCTATGAATATGAAGCTGAGAAACCTTTTGAGACCACAATTAGTTTATCTAATCAAAACCAGGCCTTTGAACCAATACTCAATACTTACTCATATAGACCTCTTGCAACAGGAGGAGATACTACAACAGATATAACAGTAGGCAATGATAGATACAGAGTGCATACATTTACCACAGTAGGACAACAAAATCTGAATGTAATACAAGGTGGGGAATTTGAGTATTTGGTGGTAGGTGGTGGTGGTGCTGGTGGACGTCACCACGGTGGTGGTGGTGGTGCTGGTGGATTTTTAACAGGAGAAACAACAGTCACTCAAAATTCATATACAATCAACGTTGGGGGTGGTGGTGCACCAACACCAGGAACAAATGACTCGCCCTCCGGAACTGGAGGAAAAGGAGAAAATAGCTCAGCCTTTGGGTTTATTGCTATTGGTGGTGGTGGTGGAGGGAACTATTCCTCAAACGGAGGATCAGGAGGATCAGGGGGAGGCGGTAATAACTGGTTGGGTAACGGTGGTGCTGCTTCGCCTCCTGGACAAGGATTTAACGGAAGTAATAATCGGTTTGCTAATAACACGGGAGGTGGCGGCGGTGGTGCTGGAGGATCTCCTGTTTCAAATAATAATTTTAACAACGGAGGGATAGGAAAACAATCTGACATCACTGGCACTATGACCTACTATGCTGGAGGAGGAGCTGCAGGGACTTATCCCGGCTATGGGTACTACACAGGAAGTAATACAGGAGGAAATGGAGGCGGAGGTAACGGAGGTATAGGACCCCATGAATCAGGAACTAATGGTCAAAATGGAACTGCAAACACAGGCGGTGGAGGTGGCGGAACTGCTGATCGGGCTGGATTAGGCGGCAACGGTGGCTCTGGTATCGTCATCGTGAGGTATAAATTAAGGCCATTAACAATATCACCAGCAGGAGATGGACCTCTTGGACCTCTTGCAACAGGAGGAAATACTACAACAGATATAACAGTAGGCAATGATAGATACAGAGTACATACATTTACTACAGTAGGAACATCAAGTTTGAATGTACTACAAGGTGGTGCATTTGAGTATTTGGTGGTAGGTGGAGGTGGAGGGGGGCAAGCAATGACGGGCGGTGGTGCAGGGGGCTATCGTTCATCTGTTGCAGGAGAATCTTCTGGCGGCGGCGGATTAGCAGAGTTACCACTAATACTCACGCCTAACAACTATACCGTTATGGTTGGTGATGGGGGTGCTGCAGGAAACCCTGCTAGTTTGACCGAATTCGGTAAAAACGGGGGAAATTCTAGCTTTGCAGGCATCATTAGCCTTGGGGGTGGTGGTGGTTCCGTTCAATACGACGGCTCAGGTCTT
>Ga0214923_10001918_pt1 | contig 28663 bp, 38 predicted proteins | sample LL1510_MetaG_FD_177993 | JGI IMG/M metagenome (GOLD analysis project Ga0214923, IMG submission 177993) | Freshwater microbial communities from Lake Lanier, Atlanta, Georgia, United States - LL-1510 | ecosystem: Environmental > Aquatic > Freshwater > Lake | place: USA: Georgia | collected...
TACGGTAGCCGTGAACCTTGAACACCATCAGGCACTCGAGCAGGCCGTTCTTGGCGGCGTCGGAGATCCGCGTTGCGAAGTTCGTGGTGCTGTCGCCGTCCGGTAGACGGTCGAGATAGTATTTCAGGATGTTCCGCACAGTGGTGGCGGACAGCGGCGATTCCTTGCCCACCTGAACGCTGAACCAGTCGCCGAATTGGGTGAGCGCGCGCTTGAATACCGCGGCGAACTGGTCGACCGTCTCACTCGTCTTGGGGATGAACTCGGTGGACTGCCCTTCGACCTTGTGGGTCCAGTCCTGGATGCCGTTGTAGGCATCGCGGTTCATCTGCGAGCGCCAGATCCGCTGTCGCCGCCCGTCTTCCGCTTCCCGCTTGGCCGCCAGGATGGCCTGGACGGTGGGATCGCCGCTATCGTCCGCCGGTTTTTCCGTTCGGGCCGTCGCTGTTCGTACGTTTCTCGCCATAGCGGTATCCTGCGTCGCGGAAAGTCACCTTTTTGTAGCGTACTTCATGGACACAGGTGATGCACGTCCCGATCTCCCGCTCGGCGCCCCGCAAAACCGCCTCACAGGACCGGCAATGGGTTCTCACCGCTGCGCGCCCTTGAACGAATAGCTGCCATCCCGGATGGACGTCTTGCCGAACTTCCGCCCGCTCGAGAACTGCGTCACCGGTGCCTCGTAGGCCAGCCAATACGACCAAGCGTCGGAGCTGTGGGTGCGTTTGAAGTAGGGATCTGACCGATTTGCGACCTTGCGCAGCCCGCCGCGCTTGTCGAGCTGGACTTGCTCCAAATCGAGTATCAATTCCTCACATTTCGGGTCGATTTCGACGTTCACCTCGCCGTATTCGTCCTTCAACTGGCGGTTCACAGCGTTGATCCGGTCGCGCACCATGGGGTTCTGGTGGGGCAATTTGAGCCGAATTCCGACCCCTTTCGAGCGCATATGGTTGATGATCAGCGTGTAATTGGTCTCAGCGGTCTGCGCAGAGCGGTGCTGGCCGGTCTGGTCGCCATACACCCACCACTCGCCACGGTGCGAGCCGTAGGTGTCGTATACGTAGTCGCACATCTCGGCCAAATCGGAGTTTTCGGTCACAAACTCGTCGAAAACACGGAAAACGTTGCCGTCGCGCTGCCCAATGAGGGTGATCAACGGGTCGATGTTGAAGTCCCAGCACCAGACCAAGGGCCGCCGAGGGTTCCAGAAGCTGGCTTGGTCGTGGACGTGCAAACTGCGCTCGAAGCTCGTGAACGCTCGCGCGCCGCCCGTGCCCGGTAGGAGTTCGCCATCCAGGCGAATACGACGCTGAAGACTTCCAGGAGGATAAATGCTTTCAAGGAACCGTACCTCGTCCGGCCCGATGAAGGGATTGTCATAGATACCGGCGGTGATGAGCAGCACGTCCTTCAACTTTCCCGCCTGCCACGGGCGCACGATGTCGTCGTAGGTCCACGTCACGCCGCCCGGTACGCCTTCCGGCGGCAACAGCGTGCAGGTCACGATGACGGAGAGCGTCCGACCGGCCTCTACGCGGATGGTCGCTTCCTCGTACACGTCCTTATCATGCTCTTCGTCGAACCAGATGAGGTCTTTGCCGGTGCCCTGGTACTTCTCGCGCCCGGAGTCGTTACTTTTGAATCCTAAAATACTTCCATTTTTCAACTTCAAAATCTGCTGACTAGGCACCCATTGTTGGATTTCCCGTTGCGGAATGAACGGCTCATTTCCTCGGCCTTTTACGCCATAACCGTTATCGAATAGCTTCGGTTGCACGATGTCACGGCTTGACGGCCAGTCGAGTGAAGAAGCCCATACGGACACTGAGCGATCAGTAATCGTCATATCAGGCGAATAATGCACGGTCTCAGAATCGGGCCAACCGAAGCGCAGCGCCTGGGCAACAATACTCGCCCCCACTTGCGATTTGCCGCTGTTGTGGTGCAACGCCCCCGCAGCGTAATAACAGTGCGTTTCTTCTACCTCGAAATCCACAATCGGCTGCAAACCGAGTTCCTGGTATGCTATAATTCGCCTATCACCAAACAGAGAAACCGCGCATGGCTGCAAATAATCGGAGGGGCATGAAGCCGTTCGATCTCGAAGCTCGAGGTATCGTTCCTCTACTGGAGCAAGGGCTGACTCGTCGTGCAATCGCAGAAGCGTTGGGGGTAGACAAAACGACGGTTGACCGTTGGTGCCAGAAACGGGGGCTTTCCACAGGCCGAACAGGGCCTCTAGCAGGCCAGGGTCATCCAGACTGGCTTGGGGGAAGGACGCTAGACAAGCATGGATACATTCTGGTGTGGGCCCCGATGCACCCATTTTGCCGAGCTTCTGGAAAACTTGCTGAGCATCGGCTTTTGGCTGAAGCGCTTCTATTTCGGCATCTAACGCCAGAAGAAGTTGTCGACCACGTCGATGACTGTCCGTACCACAACTGGCCAGATAATCTTCGCCTATTTCCTTGCAACGCCGATCATCTAGGCTGGACCACAGGTCACCGAGCGAAGCCCACCCAGAGGTGGTCAATACCCGGTGCCTACAAGTCGCCTCAAAAACTTCCCCGTTGTCCAGATGAAAGCGAAACGCTGGCTCAATGCTCTTCAGAAATAAAGCAGAGGCTCGCTTGGTACATCGACTGCTACCGTCCCAGGATCGAACATAGAAACCTTTCTCGCCGAGAACTTCGCGAAGTGGGCGCGTGGCGGAACCCATTTCCACGTTTGTCCAAGGCGTAAGGCATCTATTACCGCCGAGGAAAAAGCCGCGCTTGTACTTGCGCGACATGATCTCGTCGATGAACTTCTGCTGCTTCTTGTGCGGCTTGAAGCTCAGCAGCGGATCATCCGCCCGCCGCCGTGCCAGCTCTTCCCGAAGTGCGAGCGCCTGCTCGAGCAGCGCCCGCTGGTTGTCGCTCACACAACAACCCCGAGCAGACCACCGCCGAAGATGAACGCGAGGTCCATGTAGCTCCCTGGCCCCATCTCATCGGGCGTCCAGTCGTGCTGCCACAGCTCGCGCAGGTAGCCGATGGCCGTCACGATGACCAGCGCGACGATGGCAGGCATGATGAGATGCAGGAGCGCACCCACCGCGAACCCCGCGGCGGCGTGCGCAACCTGATCTACGAGTTCCTTGTGGTCGTCGTAGAAACTCATGTCAGCAGCCCGGCTTCGGGCGCGGCTTCGACTTCTTCTTTGCCATGCTTCTTCTCCTTCAGGTTGAGCCTTCTTTCAGCTTCGGCCATGTCCGCCTCGTCGTCAATGTTGACGAGCGGCGGGGTTTTGACGGGGTAGGTCGACAGCGGGGAATACACCGCCGACCGCACCGACATCATCCACACCCGCGATAGCGCGTAGACCGCGCCATTGCGGATAAATCGCTCCGGGATATCCTGGCGGCGCAGCGCCGTGTCGGCACCCTCCACCGTGGCCAGCACGCCCTTGGAAATGGCGAACTGCTTCATGTTCGCGTAGCGCACCGGCACCTCTTCCACGGTCCAGGCAGCACTGTACGCCTTCATCGCGGAGATCGCCGACACGGCATGCTCCGCCATCCACACTTCGCGCAGCGGGCTCGTGGGCTCGAGGTAGATGCTGGTCGCGAAGAAGTGCCCTGCCTGCTTCTCCGCTTCCAGCCACGCATGCTTCCATACGTCCACCGCGCGGGACTCGTCGCCGTGGTAGGTGGGTGGCAGGCAGAAGTCGATCATCGCGCGGCTCCCCACGTGCTGGACAACCTCCTGCGATTCTGTGCTGACGATCACGTGCGGCGAGACGGACTCTGCGAAGTCGATGGCGCGGTCCAGTAAAGTCCGCCCCGCCACCAGGCGCATGTTCTTGCGCGCGACGCCCTTCGAGCCCATTCGGCAGGGGATGACGCACAGCGTGGTGGGCAGGATGGTCATAGCTTTTGGGCGGCTAGGTACTGGTACATCCAACCGTCCGGCCGGGTCCAGTATTCCGGGTCGCCGTGGACCGCGTAGCCGCACTTGTTCAGCATCCGGCCCAGCGACTCGAAAGTGAAATACCAGCGGTGCTGCGCGCAGAACCACATGTTCCGATAGGCGGCCTCCGACCACGCGCGGTCGAGGTCGAGGCACGGCACGACGATCTTCAACGTCGCGCCCGGCGCCATGAGCGTTGCGACGTCGCGCAGAACCGCCCAAGGGTCGCTGACGTGCTCGAGCACCAGCAGGAGCAGCACCTCGTTCGCCGTCGCGCCAAAACGCTCGTAGGCGTCCTGTACGGTGGCGAAGGCGTGGTGCCGGCGCTGCTCGGTGATGAAGCCGCGGAACTTCTCGTTCGGCTCGACGGCGATTGTGCCGAGCGATCCGTCCATCTGCAGCAGATGATCGAGCACCAGCCCGCCGCCCGCGCCGATGTCGGCCACGTTACTGCCACGCGGCACGCGCAGCCCTTCGGCCATCATCTGCGCGTAGGCGCTCTGTACCTTCACGTACTTCGCGTAGTCGTCGTCCCGTGCGACCGACTCGTGGTATTCCTCGGTCTCGTATGCCTCGTCCGGCAGGCACTGCTGCTCATCCAGCCGCAGCAACTTGCACTCCCAGCACTGGTAGAAGTCGCCGAGCACAGGCGGTTTGCCGACGTGCGCGCGCATCGGCAGCGCGAACATGAAATCGAACGGCTTGTCGCAGGTAGCGCAAGTGGCGCTTCGCGCCCCATCTTGCTTCGCAATAATGGTCACCGTATGACCCTCTGAATGATGGGCTGGAAGGCGTTCAGCGATAGGCGGATGTACGCCGGGTCGAAGCTCGGATGGTCGTACTTCTGCGCAAAGAACATCGCGTCGTTGGCCGGCACGTGCCAGTCGTCGCCGGCCGAGAGCAGTTCCTGCATGGCCAGGGGGTGCTCGTAGCAGGCGATGAGCGCACGGGCTGAAATGAACGGCCGCAGCACCACACCGGCCATGTTGCCGTGCTGCAGCGCCTCGAAGCCGCCGAAGACATCGTGGAACAGGCACATCACCACATAGTCGTCCGGCTCCTTGGCGTAGAGCGCGCGCGTTGCGCACTGGAGTGAGTGCTCGTACTTGTCGATACGCTTGTCGAACGCCGCGTACTCACCACGACGCGTCTCGAGCAGCGCGAGCAGGCGCTCAGCTATCTTGTGCAAGCAGCACCTCCGCGATGGCCTGGCCGGCGTTGCCGCGGCCGTAGGTGTGATCGGGCGGGTAGCGCCCCGTTGAGATCTGCTGGGCGATGGCCTGGGATAGGTTCTCGAACGCCGGCTGCAGCACGTTGACCGTCGTCAGTCGCCCTCGCTGGCGTTCACCCACGTCCACCACCGGCGTACCGAGAATGCCTGCTTCCCGCACACCGACGCTGCTATTCCCCACGAGGCACGCGGCGTTCCGTAGCAGCCCCAAGAACTGCTCGGCCGGCAGGTGGCGGTAGAAGCGCACCGGGGCGTTGTGCTCATGCTCGAGGCGCAGTTCCTTCTCGATGCCCTCCGCGCCGGGGTCGATGTTCGGCCAGAACCACAGCACCTGCAGGTTGCCGGCGCTGCGGCACACCGCGTCGAACAACTCTCGCGGCGTGAACTCGTCATCCAGGCACGGATGGTAGAGCGCGACGACGTAGGGCGACGCCGGGTCGAACTCAGGACCAATGCCCGTCGCGTTCAGAACCGGGGCCGGCGGCATCTTCGCCCTGAGCGCCAGGTCGACGCTCGGGCAGCCGGTCAGGTGCACGTTCCTGTGCCCGGCCTGGTAGAGCGTCCGGTAAGCGTCGCCTGTCGGCACGCAATGGACGTCGGCCAGGGCGGTGTTGGCGAAACGCACCTTGTCGTCGATGTTGCCACTGCGCTCACCGCCCAGGATATGCGTCAGCGGGATCTGGTTGTAGCTCGCCGCGATGCTCACTGCCAGGGTCTCGTAGCGGTCGGCCACCACGACCACGCGGTCGGGTTCCAGGAAGTCGAACACCGTTGTCAGCTCGGCGATGAGTTGGCCGGTGTAAGCCGCGGCGCCGTTCAGCCCATGCGGCTCGATGCCGGCGCAGCGGTAAATGGGCACGAACTCCGCGAAGGTGGCGATGTCGTGCTCGACGTTGCCGAAGCGGGTCAAGGCCGCGGAGCCCGCCAGCACGATGCTGAGGTGCGCGTTCCGCGCTTCCAACTCTTCGATGACCGTTTGCACTCGAGCGAGCGACGCCCGGGCGGTGATGACGATGACAATGTGGTTGGTCATTGCGGCGCTTATAGCCCTACGGGTTCTTGCGGAACAGGCTGATTTTCTCCATCTCCGCGTCGAAGCACTCCTTCCTGCCACGGAGAATGCGCTCGCGCTGGTGAGCGAAGTCGCAGATCTCCTTCAACTGGTGGGCTTCGTGACTGCACGCCTGGTCGGGCCCGGGCAGTGCTTTCGAGAGGGTGAAGTGCACCTCGATGACCTCAGCGCCGAGCGTCATCGCCGCAATGGGTGCTGCCACGGTTCCGGTGTGATCGCTATAGCCCACACCGGTGTTCAGGTAGGACTGGTGCCACTCCTGGATGACGCCGAGCCGCGTCAAGGTCAGCGGCGTCGGATAGACGCTCGTGCACTGGAGCAGCGTCACCCGTGGTGCATCGGCCAGTGCCGCTCGAGCATGGATGACTTGCGGCGGCGTGCAGGCTCCAGTGGAGCAGATGACCGGCTTGCCCTTCGCCGCGACGTGCGCCAGGAAGTCGAGGTCGGTTACTTCGGCGCTGCCTATCTTGTGCACCCTCACCAAGGGGTCAATCTCGTCGGTGCCCTGCATGTCGTACGCCGTGCAGAGAAAGTCGAGATGCGCCTGTTCGGCATGCGCGTAGAGCGCAGACATTTGCTCGAGCGTAATCCGCCGCCGGTGCTGGAACTTCACCGCATCCACGCCGCACTCCGCGGCCACGTCGATCATCCTCTTCGCAATTTCCACTGAGTTCTGAAAGTTGTTGCAGCACTCCGCAATCACATACACGTCAGCCACGGGTTTCCTCCAGGCGCTTCGCCAGCTCGGTCCGAATCCACGCACTCAGCGTCAAGCCGGCGCGCCTCGCGGCTGCAGCCCACTCACGCTTTTCCTCCGTGGGAATGCGTAACTTGATGATCTCGTCGTTTCTCATGTTGCCACATTGTAGGCACAACTCCTGCGGCTTTCAACTCTGTGCCGGAAAGTACGAACTCGGTCGGATTTCAGGCGGAGTTCGAGTTGGGGGATTTCAACCGATTGGGGAATGTGTACACGTTGTGGGCACAACTTGTAGGAATTTTCAAATTGCTTGAAGTGCTACTACGTCAACGTACCCGTGTCGGCGCAGCCCCACCGCCAGGGGTCGCCGCGTCGCGCTCCAAGCTCCGCGGCGCCTGGCACCTACCCAATCGGGTGTATCTCAGCGCACTAGAACGGTTGTTCTTCGCATAACGGGTGTTATGTCAAATCGAGGAGCGCACAGGGTGAAGGGTGAAGCATGCCGGCGAACGGCGCGTCGCTCTGCGGCTCCATGCGCGTAGCGCCGAGCCGGAAGCGCGGAAGGATTCGACCTACTAGCTTTGAGCTGTGACCACAGAGCGCAGGGTGATGAGCGCCGAGCACTGTGGCTTGGCTGTGACCACGGGGTCAGAGCACAGAGCGCTACCTGGACGCGCTCAGCCCATCAGGTCATCAATCGAAGGTTCGCGGAACTCCGCATCGACGGTGACCGCCGAACGCTTGCGGCCATCCACCAGCGTGTCCAGCTTGCCGTCTATCGCTTCGAGCCGTTGCAGTAGCTCGCTGTCGCTCAGTTTGCCGATACTGGCGAATGGATGCGTTAGCGACGCGCCATCCTCCGGGCGTTCGCTGTAACCGGCGAGCCTTGCCATGGTCGCGACCATCGCTGCCCATCTGTCCGGATTCTTTGCGGCGTAGGCCTTGATGTCATCAACCGTCTGTGCCCCTAGCATCGCCCGGATTAGCTCTGGCCTGAATGCCGCTCTGTCGAGGCTCTGTATCTGCAGGAGCAGCGCTCTGCCCTCCGCTGACCTTTCGACTGCGGCGACCATGCTGCCGCACTGCTCTGGATACGATCCACTGTCGGATAAGTTCGGCATCGGTGGCGTATTCACCGCCAGGGAGTCGGCATGCGGGGAATCCGTCTTCGCTGATCCAGCGTCGCAGTGTCCAGTATCCACAGCCTATGTGCTCCGCGATTGGGGCTAAGCCGACAAGTAGCTTGCCAGTGCCCTTGATGTGTCGTCCCGCCATGCCCCGAGCCTAGGCCGCATCGCCCCGGAATATCAAGTCCCCTCGATATGAAAAACGGATCTATGCGATTTTTCGCATCGGCCTTGCATTGTGGCCACAATGCGTCATACTGATACACACAGACCGACAACAACGAACGAGGCACCGAGACATGAACTACGAAACATTCAACGAATACGGGTTGATTGCTTTCACGCTGATTGCTATCGGCGGAATGGTAGCGGCTTGGTGCCTGATAGCCGGAATCTGACAGCCGATTAGCCTAAGCCGCCCCACGCTGGGCGGCTTACACGAATCGACCGACAACAACGAGGATCTGAACATGCGAACAATCTGCACCACATGCAACGGCGAAGGCTCCATTTTCCACGATGACGGCCCGCAAACTAACTGCCACGACTGCGAAGGTTTTGGCGAGTACGAAGTGACCGACGACGTTATCGCCAAAGCGCTGGCGCACCTTGACGCTTTGCGCGAAGCGGGAGCTCATCCGGATGACGAAGCGGAAGCGCACGGTGCCTTGTGCGATCTCGTCGCCGCCATGGATGCCGACAAGTGACCACCATCACCCTACTAGCCATCAGCGGCCACCTATACGCACTAGAGCGCATCGGCGACCGCACCATTCTCACACTGCTAACAACGAACGGGGATAGGACATGACCGACAAAATCAAGGGCGCGGCCGTGCTGTACCATGGCCCCAGCATGATCGACGGCGAAGAAATCGTGCTCATAGCCACAAGCGCGAGCCGCAATGCTAAGACGGGCGCGATGATCCAGACTTGGATCCTGCGCGCCGACGTCGCCCCCAACATCGCCGCGCGTGATGGCCGCGACGCTTCCATCTGCGGGAATTGCCCGCTGCGCTATGACGCGGCCACCGGTCGCCGCGACTGCTACGTGCGGACGCAGGAAGCGCCATTGTCCGTCTACCGCGCCTTCCAGCGCGGTCGATACGTTCGCGCGGTCGACCACGCCAGCCGCGCGGATTTCGGCGACGGACAGATTGTCCGCATGGGTTCTTACGGTGACCCGGCCGCCGTGCCCGCGTACGTGTGGTCGCAACTCTTGTCGCGCTCCGCCGGCCGGACCGGCTACACGCACCAATGGTGGCACCGCGACCCGCTCGTGACCGCGAACGCTCGCGCGTTGCGCCCCTACGTCATGGCGTCATGCGACACGCCGCTCGAACACCAGGTCGCAACCGCCGACGGCTGGCGCACCTTTCGCACGCGCCGCCCGACGGACGTCGCCATGCCGCCGGAGCGCGTGTGTCCGGCCAGCGCGGAAGCGGGCGCGAAAACGACGTGCGCCGCCTGCCGCGCGTGCAGCGGCTCCGCCGGACGCGGGCACAGCTCAATCGTCATCAACCTTCACGGTGCGGCTGCCCGCCGCGCCGCCTGACACCTACACGCCCCGCGCTTCAACCGCGCGGGGCTCGAAACCTTGAGGAATGACGAGATGGAAATTCTGAACGCTCACGATGCCGAACACTTCGCGACCCGGTGGCTGCTCGAATCCACGCCGGAACGCGCCGCGTGGCATATTCGCCACGCCGCCGACTCCGCTGACCGGTGCGCCGGACTAACCCCGCACCACAGCCCAACCATGCGCGCGGGATACGAAACCGCCGCGCGCGTCTTGCGGTCCTACCTTCCAGATGCCAAGCAGCTCGCGCGCAAGTACGCGCAAGGCAAACCATGATCCGCCCCACCCCCTACGAACTCCGTGCCGCGCGCCTGGGCGCGCGATTGAGCCAAGCCGCGGCCGCTGCCCTACTCGGCGTCTCGCGCGTCTCCTGGTCGCGCTGGGAAAGCGAGACGAGCGGTTTTGCGATGTCGCCCGGACTGTGGATCGCGTTTAAGGCTGTGCTCGAGTCCGGTGAGGCCGCGCGCTGGGCGGCCACGCTGGCGAATCTCAAGAGCGCCGCTGCGCGCGCGCGCGCGCCCGTGAGCGCCTGGCGAATCGTTAAACCAACAATCGAGGACTGAACCGTGAAAAAGAACTGCATTACCTGTGACGGCACCGGCACCATCTACCACCTGGACGACTCGCAAACCAAATGCCTCATCTGCAACGGCGCGGGCTTCCATGAAAAACCCGCCCCGCGCAAACCGACTATCTACGAAGCGCTGACCGCTAAACTTGGCCGCGCACCTACCAATACCGAGTGCCGCGACGAATGCCGCCGCATCATCGCTAGCAGTGCCGAATACGCGCCCCGCGCGCCGAGCCGCTACCGCGTTGAGCGCCGCACCTTCGACACGCTGAGCGAAGCACAGGCGTACGCTAAGCGCTTCCTTCCGCGCGTCGTGGCCATCTGCTACGCGAGCCCAAAACTATAACCCTTTCAGGTACCCCCATTCGGGTAGGGGTGGCTGCGGCCACCACTGCCCCCGCGCGGCCCGCGAAAGCGCAAAAAATCACGCGGTTAAGATGTTAAGATAATACCCCCTTTTTTAAAAAGTCCTCATGAAAAAACATAGGGAAAACTTTCAAAAGAGGCCCATTATCTTAACATCTTCACCGCTGCACCGCAGCAAAACCTATTCAACGTCCGAAAGCGACGTTATTTGCAGATTCAACCCGCAAAAAACTGCACCTTTCTTTGCGTATTCTTTTGCGAATCCGCGGTCCTGCAATCTTTTGCTAAGTGCCTTCGCGCTCGACACAAAACGCAATTCTCCGCGCGCTCGCGCCCACGCTTCCCAGTCCCCCCACAAGCCAGACAGACTACACTTTTGGGTAGGTTCTAATACACACCGTTCGCGCAGCCAGTCCGCCAGCAAGTCCATATCCGAACGGTATTCGCGCCGCGCCGCCTGTACGGGTGGCGGAAACACGAGTCCTTTCTGGTGCAGGTAGTCGAGGTGCCCGCGGACGATCCACGCCAGTATTCCGCGCGCCTCTGCGCGCAGCCGCGCCTGCCGCTGGGGGTCTTTGGCGGGGTCGTTCTCGAACGAGCGTTCGCACTTGAGAGTGCAGAGGCGCCGCCAGATCCCTAAGTCATCGCCGCGGATGAGTGGCTTATGGTTGGTGGACATCCAGGCGGTCCAGGTAGGTTGGATCTGAACGATGGTCCCGGAGTACAGCGCTCGCGCGGGTATTTTGTCGCCGCCGGCCATGGCCTTGATCACGTCCTCGCGCAGCTCGGCGTCCTTTGGCGGTTCGGACACCAGCACCAGCCGCGCGCCTATGAGGTCGAGCAAGTCCGGTCGTGCCAGGCCGGCATTGCCGGGGTTGGCGGGATCGCGGACGAACGACGACGAGTGGGCGCTGAGCGCATGCGCGCCGAGTGGATGCACGATTGAATTGAGCAGCGTGCTTTTACCGTTGCCGCCGCCGCCGTAGGGGATCACCAGAATGTCCTCGACGGGATCGCCGCTGACTGAATAGCCGATCAGCCGCTGGAAAAAACGCACCATTTCCATGTCGCCTTGCATGACATCGAACAGCGTTTCCTCGAATAGCGGGCACTGCGCCGCGGCGTCGTAGTCCACCGCGGCGACGCGCGTAATGCGGTGCGCTCTGTCCGGTGGTAGAAGCGCGCCGGTCATGAGGTCGACCACGCCATTGCGCACGCCCAGGTATCGCGCCTGCGCGTCGATCTCACTGGCGCGCACCCACAGGGACGGCTCGAGCGTCGCGATCTTCACCATGTGCTCATACATCGACCAGCGCTGCGACGCGGCGCACCATTTGAGCAGATCCGCCTTTTCTTTGTCCGAATCACAAGCGTCCACGTCCGCGCGCATACCGTCAACAATCGACTTCGCGAGTTGCTGCGGATACGTCAGCGACACCTTGTCCCACCACCCGCCGTTGAAATGGTAGAACTGCCCCGTCTCCGGGCAGAACATCAGATCGCGCCCAAACGCATCCACCAACCGCTGAGCGTTGCCCGCTTCGGTGCGAGCGTAACCGCCTCCGCCCTTCGCCCGTTGCGCCTCACCCCTGAGCGCTATCAGCCACTTCAACGTCACCGGCCGTCCGCTGCGGCGGCCGAAGGACTCCCACTTGTAGTCGCCCGTCTCTTGCACGAACTTCGGCGAGTCGCCGCACCACTCGTCCCACAACGCTTTCCACTCATCGGCGCCGCCACCCTCATGGTGAAGCGCCATGCCAACGCGCAGCCACTCGTCGTAATCCAGCACGGCAGGGTCGCCCGCGTAGGCGAGCAGCGCGCGCGCCTCGTCGATTGACAGGCCCAGTGGCGGCGCATAATCTGTCATCGGGTCGCCGGTCTCCCCCCTCGTGTCCGGCGCCCGGTTCTCGTTCAGTCCTCCAGTCCCCTTTGAGCCCGGTTCGCCGGGCTCTTCTCTTTCTGCTTCGCACGCCGCCATCCACGCCTCGACCGCCGACCACTCCACCAGAGTCAATTCCCCCGGCGCCCACTCCCTGAACCCCCCGAGCAAGTCCGTCCACTCGTACTCTCGGCCCGTATCCGGGTGCGTGCCGTACACCACACACTGCTGGCCGGTGCAGAGCACCTCTAAATTCCCGCGCTTCAGCTTCGCGTGCGGCCCGCTGAGGCGATACAGCAGTAGCCGCTTAGGCCACGCCCCCACCCGCACGGGCGCGCAGCCTAGAAGCTCCAGTGCCAGTGCTTCGCAGCGCTCGGCGTAAGCCTCGTCGGCTGAGTCGATGTCCAGCGCCACGACGTACCACGGCGCGACGCCGAGCACCAGGCCGACGTTGCGTGCGTGGTGCTGGTTGAACTGCTCGGGGGAGATAGTGCCGCCCTTCTGCCAGGCGGGGAGGATCGGGGCTTTAGCCCTACAGGGGGTGACGGTGTAGCCCGCCGCTTGAAGCGCGGCGCCGATGGTTGCGAACATGTTCAAACTCCTGTGAGAGCGTTGAGCCGCTCTCGGGTCAGGTCGATATATTTTTCGTTGAGTTCGATGCCGACGTAGCGCCGGCCGTGCTGCAGGGCCACGGCGCCCGTTGTGCCGCTGCCGTTGAAAGGATCCATGACGAGATCGCCAGAACGCGACCCGGCCAGAATGCACGGTTCAATCAGCGCTGGCGGAAAGGTGGCGAAGTGCGCGCCCTTGTAGGGCTTCGTCGTAACGGTCCACACCGAGCGCCGGTTGCGCGTCCCCCGAGCGCCTACATTCAACAGATTGGCTTTCGTGCGATGTTCTTCGCTGGCGCTCGCCTCGTAGGCGTCGGTGTACTTGTGCCGCTTGTTGCCCGGCGCACCGCCCGTGGCGGGCTCTTGCATAGCCGCGTTGTCGAAATAGTAGCGCTCCGACTTCGTGAGCAGGAACAGGTACTCGTGCGCTTTGGTGCAGCGGTCGGTGACGCTCTCCGGCATAGGGTTCGGCTTGTGCCAGATGATATCCTGACGCAGATACCAGCCATCTTCTTGAAGCGCGAAGGCGACGCGCCACGGAACGCCGAGCAAGTCTTTCGGCTTGAACGTCTTGTCCCGCAGACCATAACCAGACTTCAATTTCGGACGTTCGGTATCACATGCAGCCCCTGCGCTGAAACCACTAGAAGGCCCGGCGTTGCCGTTGTAAGCGTTGTAACAGTCCCCCAAATTCAACCACAGCGTTCCGTCATCGCGAAGCGCGTGGCGCACATCGCGGAACACGCGAACCATGGTGGATATGTAGTCTTGCACGGTCGGCTCCAACCCCAGCTGCCCCTCGACGCCGTAATCGCGCAGACCCCAATATGGGGGGCTGGTCACAACGCACTGCACTGACCCGACAGGGTAATCACTCAGCACTTCGCGCACGTCGCCGTGCAGCAATTCCGCATCGCCCATCATCTCCGGCATACTAAGCATCACCCTTCCCCCTTCGCCCAGTGCGGGCAGCGCCGGCAAGCATCGCACAACTCGCCCCGGCCGATCCCCGTGGCCGCTTCAATTCGCCCAGCGAGATCGGCGCTCGCGGCCCGCTGCCCGTGTACCACATGGCGGAGCGCGTCCACGCTACTCTTGACAGCGCGCGCAAGCCTGCGCTTATCATTCGGCTTGGCTCCGCGCCACCAATCTGCAAATTCTTTCGGTTTCATGTTGACAGGCCTTGGACCACGTGGTACATAGCTAAACACGAAACGCGAAACCCTGCAACCTAGGAGCATTGAACGATGAGCTTGGAATCTGAAATCAAAACCCTGACGGCTGCGGTGCAGCAACTCACGGAGGTGCTGCGCAACCAGGCGCAGATGCCGCTGGCGTTTGACCAGCGCTACGAATTCAACAATTTACCCGTCGCCGCGGATGGTACGGTGGAGATCTCCAACAGCGATGAGCTTGCGCCGAAGGGCCACAGCGTTGCGGCTGTACGGGACAAAGCTGAGGGCTTCGCTGCAACGCCGCAGGACGCGAAACCCAAGCCGCAAGGATTGCAATCTCTCGTTGAGCAGAAAGCGGTGCTCGAAGTCGCAGCGGACAACACCGTTACGGTCACGCCCGTCGCGGCGACGCTCGAGGACTGCAAGGCGGCGTTCCGCGTGTGGACGAAGCAGTATTCCGACATGCCGCCGAAAGAGCAGCACGCTCACGGTGCGGCACTGCTGGCGAAGTTCGGCGCGGCGAAGCTGCCGGACTTGAAGCCTGAGAGCTACGCGGCGTTTGTGGCTGCGTGCGGGGGTGCGTGATGGCTACGGCAAAACCGAGACTGAAGCCGCGCGTGAAGAAAGCGCCGGAAGGGCTGCGCGACAGCATCGCCTCCCGCGCTTTGGCGGCCATGGTTGGTTCCTGCGCGGAACGGATTCGTGAGGTCGCCAGCGACGGCAGCATTCGCGACGGCTGCCTCTTTGCGGATCGCTATGTCGTTGCGGGCCGAGCCGTGGAATACGCCGACGAACTGCTGAAGGCGCTCGGCTATGAGTAACGGGCACTCCAAGCTTTTCTCTCCGAGCGCCGCGCCGCGCTGGATGCGCTGTCCGGGGTCTGTCGCGCTGACGAAGGACATGCCCGACGAGACGAGCAAGTTCGCCGAAGAGGGCACGCTGGCGCATGAGGTGGCGGCGATGCTGCTGCAGTTCTCGCCGCCGGTCATCCCCGAGGGCGTCGAGCAGGAGATGGTCGACTATGCGCAGGTGTATGCGGACTACGTTTTGTCCGAGCAAGACCGCACGGGCGGGCAACTGTACATCGAGCAGCAGGTCCACTTCTCGGCGACGCTCGGCGTCAATGAAGGCGAAGCGACGGGCACTGCCGACGCGATCATCGTGTCGGACGACGAGATCGTAGTCATCGACCTGAAGTACGGTCGCGGCGTTCAGGTGTTCGCGGAGAGCGAGCAGTTGAAGCTCTACGCGTTGGGCGCAATGGAAGCGCACGATCCGCTGGGTCTCATCGACCGGTTCAAGCTGGTCATTGTTCAGCCACGCCTCGATCACATTGACGAGTTGGTGCTGACGCGCGCGGAGATGGAGGACTTTGCCAGCGACGCGCGCGTGGCTGCCGAAGTGGTGCTGGCGGGCGTTGCGCAGCAAGAAATCGGGCTGGTCAACGCGGCGTGGGCCGACGCCTTCCTCGCGCCGAGCGAAAAGGCCTGCCAGTGGTGCAAGGCCAAGGCGACGTGCCCGGCGCTGTCGAAAGCCGTGGCGGAAACGGTCGGCGTAGCAGGCATCGACGACATGGAGGATTTGACTGCGGAGACGGTCGCAGATCCCGACGCGCTCACCAACCGCTCGCACCTTTCATCTGCGATGGCGCGGGTCGGCATGATTGAGGACTGGTGCAAAGCCGTGCGCGCAGCGGTCGAGGGCGAACTGATTGCCGGCCGCGCGGTGCCTGGCTACAAGCTGGTCGAAGGTCGCCGGGGCGCCCGCAGTTGGTCCGACGAGACGGCCGCAGAGGAACTGCTGCGCAAGACATTCAGGTTGAAGGTCGAGGAGGCGTACAACCTCAAGCTCATCTCGCCGACCCAAGCCGAAAAGCTGATTGGCGACTCGCCGCGGCGCTGGAACAAGGCCAAGGCGCTCATCACGCAAGGCCAAGGCAAACCGAGCGTGGCGCCGGAAAGCGATAAGCGCCCGGCGATAACTGTATCCCCGGACTCGTCCGGTATGGAATCAATCGAAGCGGAGTAACCAAAGTGGAAATCATTCTCAAAAACGTGCGACTCGCATTTCTGAACTGCTACGAGCCCGGCAGCTACGAGGGCAAGCTGAGCTATGGGGCGCAGTTGATCATCGACCCGGCCGACGAGGCCCAGGTGAAGAAGCTGGACGACGCCATCCAGGCCTGCGCCGTCGAGAAGTGGGGCGCGAAGGCCGGCGCTTTCCTTAAGGAGATGAAGGCGAAGGACAGAGTGTGCTTCCGGCACGGGCCGAAGATGGCCGCGAACGGCGAGCCGTATGACGGCTTCGCGGACAAGTTCTATCTGTCGTGCAGCGCACCGGAGAACAAGGCGCCGCTGTGCATCAAGCGGGACAAGTCCATCAGCACGCCGCGCGACGGCGACCTCTACGCGGGGTGCTACGCAGACGTGAAGCTGGCGCTGTGGGCGCAGGACAACCAATACGGCAAGCGCATCAACGCTCAGCCGCTGGTGTTCCAGCACCGCGCGCACGGCGACGCCTTCGCAGGCGGTCCGCCGCCGAGCGTCGACGGCATGGACGACCTGAGCGATACCGGCGAAGAGCTGGAGAGCTTGATGGGTTGAGCACACGGCCGGAGGGTGGGCAGGGACGCTCTGCCTCCGGTTATTTCTCTCCGAGCGCCCCGCCGTAACCGCAACACCACGCGGCGGGGCGCTCACTTCTACGAGGGGCTGAACATGACAACGCTGACCGTTGAAGATCTGAGCGCCGAGGCCAAGCGCCGGATGGCTGAGTACCACATCAAGCCGCGCCAGGAGCGCGAGCCGGTGCCGCTCTGGTGTGACCGGGACATCGGCATGAACGAACTGCATGCGGCGCTATCCGCTGCGGGCTTGGAGCTTGTGGCCGAGGTGCGCGCCCCGTGGAAGCTGGTGATCCGTCGGAGAACGTGATGGAGAAGTGGCTACCAGTAGTGGGGTATGAAGGCGCTTATGAAGTGAGTGACCAGGGGCGGGTTCGATCGATTGACCGCTACATCACTCAGAAGAGCGCAGGTGGCGGTTTGATAACCCGGCTCTACAAAGGAAGGCTGCTCAAACCGGCGAAGTCGACGCGTTCCGGCCACGTAGGCGTTAGCCTGCGTAGCAAGACGTACCACGTGCATACCTTAGTGCTTCGGACTTTTGTCGGGCCGCCGCCAGCGGGACTGGAGTGCCTTCATCTCAACCACAACGGCGCGGATAATCGTCTCGACAATTTGAAGTATGGAACGCGGCGGGAAAATGCGCTAATGCGCGCCGCTCCGGATAGCCCGACGTACCGTACACACTGCAAACGAGGCCATGCGTACGGGCCCGACAATGTTCAGCCGTACATGGCAAGTCTCGGATGGCGAACCTGTCGAAAATGCCAGCACATCTGGCTCGCGAATCGCAGGGCGGAACGTAAGGCAGTGCAGGCATGATTCTATTCGGGGACACAGAGACGTTCGCCGAAGTGCCGATTAGCGTTGGTACGGCGCGCTACGCAGAGAGCGCCGAGATAACGCTCAACGTGTTCGCGCTGGACGACGGCCCGGTTATCGTTGAAGACTGGACCGCGGCGCCTCCGAGCGACGCCTTCCGTGCCGCGTGGGAACGCGCCGATACGTTGTGCTACCACAACGCCAGTTTTGATAGAACCATGCTGGCAAAGCACGGGTTCGTTGCCCCCTTGGCGAAATTCTGGTGCACCGCTGCCCAAGCCTTGCAGCACTCGTTGCCGGGTAGCCTGGGGCCGCTGAGCGAAATCTACCAGCTCGGAGATCAGGGCAAGGACAAGCGCGGGAAGCAGTTGATCCAACTGTTCTGCAAGCCCCGACCGAAGACCTCTGCGCTGCGCCGCGCCACACGGGAGACGCACCCGACCGAGTGGGCCGAGTTCATCGAGTACGCACGCCAGGATGTGGTGGCGATGCGAGAGCTGCACCGCAAGCTGCCGAAGTGGAATCTGACGCCCGTCGAACGGCAGGCTTGGATACAGCATCAGGAGATCAGCGAGCGGGGCTTCCACGTCGACCTCGACTTAGCCCGCGAAGCCGTGGCGCTCGGCGCCAGGACGAAGGAGGCGCTTCAAGAGCGCACCGCGGAGATCACTGGCACCGACCTTGCGGTCAGCCAGCGCGATGCGCTCCTGAAGCTGCTCCTTGAGGACTACGGCGTATCCCTGCCTGACATGCAGGCCGCCACACTTGAGCGGCGCATTCAGGACGAGTCGCTGCCGGAGCCGGTGCGGGAGTTGTTGGAGATCCGGCTCTGGTCATCCAAAGGCAGCAACGCGAAGTGGCAGGTGCTGCTGAACTCAGTGAGCCACGACCAGCGTCTGCGCTTCACGGCGAAGTTCTGCGGGGCGAACCGCGCCGGCCGGATCAGCGGCTCGGGCTTCCAGCCGCTCAACCTGCCCCGGCCGCCGAAAAAGCTGAAGAAGCACATCCCCGAGGGCATCGACTTCATCAAGGCCGGCGTGGCTGACCTCGTGTACGACGCACCGATGGACATGGCCAGCGCGGCGCTCCGTGGCGCCATCATCGCGCCGCCCGGCAAGAAGCTGGTAGTGGCGGACATCAACGGCGTACAAGACCGGCTGACGGCCTGGTACGCAGGCGAAGAGTGGGTGCTCAAGGCATATCGGGACTACGACGCGGGAGTGGGGCCCGACGTGTACATGACCACCTATTCGCGCCTGTTCAACGTCACGCTCGAGCGCGTGATCGCCGAGAACGAAGCGGGCGGCAACTGGCGGAACGTCGGTAAGGTCATACGCCTGGCCGGTGGCTTCGGCGGCGGCGTGAATGCCGTCACCCGGATGGCGGCGCTCTACAACGTTGCGCTGAGCGATGCTGAGAAGAAAGAAATCATCGACAAGTACCGCGCGCAGAGTCCCCACATCAAAGCGTTCTGGTACGAACTGGAAGAGGCGTGCAAGGGTGTCATCACGTCACCGAGCGGCACGCGCCGCCAGTTGGACAAGCTGGAGATCGTGCGCTCGGGCTCGTGGCTGAGGGTCGTATTGCCGAGCGGTCGGTCGCTTAGCTACGCGCAGGCGCGCGTTGAGCCGGGCAAGTACGGCAACGGGGAGATCACCTACGCCGGCACGAACGAGTACACCAAGCAGTGGGGCCGCGTGAAGACCTGGGGCGGCAAGGTCACGCAGAACATTGCGCTCGGCACAGAGCGCGACATCCTGGTGGCGAACCTGCAACTGATGCGGGACAGCGAATACGTGCCGGTGTCGACGTGCTATGACGAGGTGATCGCCGAGTGCGCCGAAGATGCGCCGCTCGAGCCGTTCGTCAGCCTGCTCGCCACCGTTCCGCCCTGGGCACCCAATCTCCCTTTAAAAGCCAGTGGGTTTGAAGCGCTACGCTATCGTAAGGATTGACGCCATGCACTTAACGCACGAAGAAATACGCAACGTATTTGAGTATGAAGATAGAGGTATTTTGCGCCGAGTTAACGGAGGCAAGAAAGACTACCCTTGGCGCGGTGCTGGATTGGACCGAAAGTATTTTTCTTGCAAGGTCAAAGGCAAGGACGTCTATCTGCACCGGGCGATTTGGTTTTGGCACTACGGTTGGGTGCCTAATTCGTTAGACCACATCGACGGTAACCCCAGCAACAACAAGATTGAGAACCTCCGGCCGTGCACGCAAACTCAGAACAACTACAACATGCGAAGGCCAAGTAGTAATACGAGCGGAGTGAAAGGGGTCCGATATTGTGCGGGTAGGGCAAAGCCGTTCAGGGCGGAGATTCGCATAGCCGGAAAGAAGCACCACATAGGGTATTACGAAACATTGGAAGAAGCTGCGATTGCGTACAAAGATTACGCGACGATCGTTGCCGGTGAATTTGTGAGGGCGGTATGAGCGTTCAGCGCATCGAAGAGTACGCCCCGGACGGCGTGCGCTACGTGCAGGGTCCGCCGTGCAAGCATGGGCATTCAGGCGTGCGCTACAAGAAGCGCAACGGCAAGACCGGCGGCTGCGTGTACTGCCACACGGCGCGGAACCGCGGCGAGAAGCCCGAGCAGGAAGTGGTGCTGAGGTATGTGCTTAAAGCTGATTGGACAGTGGAGATCCGGACATGAGACTTTCAACCTGCAAGCGTTGCGGCGAAGACACGGTGCTTCGCCAAGCACAAGTGAAGGGCCAGGAGCAGTGGCTCGAGTACGACGACGACAACCACGAGCGGCTGCACAAGTATTCGTGCAAGCGCTCAGCTTGGCGCGGTGTGCAGTTAGAACGCCGCCATGCGTGAGACGGCGGTAGAACGTCACCTTTGCCGCGTAATCAAAACACTCGGCGGCGAATGCTTGAAGTTTGTCAGCCCTGGGCGCCGGGGCGTGACGGACCGAGTGGTGATGCTCCCTGGCGGCTTCGTGGCGTTCGTGGAGCTGAAAGCGCCAGGGGAGAAGCCGCGAGCAGAGCAGGTGCGCTTTCACCAGCGGTGCTTCGATCTCGGCGCGACGTGCTTGGTGTTCGATACGAAAGAGCAGATCAACGATTGGGCTATGAGGGTAAAGCGATGAGTGAAGCACCTCCGTATTTTGTTTTAGACGCTATCGCGCTGGACAAGGACGGCGGCCACTATTCGTATTGGGTGTCGCGCCTTACCGAGGAACGGCTGCACGAGAAAAGCCAGATTGCGACGGTGCTGGCATGGTATCGCCACGAGCTTTCCGCCCTGCGCGAGCAGTTGGAGGCGGCGCGAGCCGCCCGCTGTGGGCACCATGACGACGCGGCAAAGTGGCGCTGCCTGCGAGAGGAAGGCCACGAAGGTGAGCACGTCTTTGCTGGTGAAATCGAGCGCGTATTGAACGACCGCGACGACCTTGCGCGCCGTCTGCGGCTCGCTCCCCACGCGCCTGGGTGCTGCTACGACGTTGCCCCTTGCACGTGCTTCCACGCAACGCCAGAAAAGGACTTCACGGCATGACCGACAGCGAGCGAGAGGCCGTCATAAACGCCCTCATTGACGCGGATCATGAATTGGCCAGCTACGGCGACTTGGCAGACGCCGCCATTGCCGCGCTCGTAGCGGAGAGGGATGAGGCGCGACGCCTTGCCGGTTACGACTGGAACGTGCTGCACGCTATGCAGGCGTCGCTACGCGAGCACATGCAGCGCATCGCCACCCTCGAAGCCGACCTGAACGAAGCGCGACAGAACGCCAAGGCGTATCAGATTGGCGTGCATGCCGTCGTTAAGCAGATGGAGTCCGAGAGGGCCGCCCTTAAAGCCGAGAGCCGTGCGCTGCGGGAGGCGGGCGAGATTGCATTAGGCATTGTCCCGCGCGGGCCGATTCTCACAGCAGAAGCGCGGGCCATATTAGAAGGCCAGCCCGGCGCGCTCGACCGCTGGCTGGGGAAGGGGGTGGGAAATGGCTAAGTGGATGCGGGTTCCTGTGATGGAATCGTTGCGCGCCTCAACGTGCTGGGAGCATACACCGCTGGACTACTACCGCTATGGCGAATACCCGCGCTTCATTCGGCCTGTCAGTGCACACCAGCCGCGCGCTGAATGGAAGCGCGTTGAAATTGAGGGCAAGCCCGCATGAAGCGCCGCGCGCGGTTGAGGCGGGTGAGGCTGCATAGCCACAGGTGGTGGACTGCGGTGATGCTCAAGATGCATTGCGAGCGCTGGGCAGGCGCGGCGCGGTGAAATTCGAGCCCCGACCCTACCAGCGCGACATTGTGAACTACACGCTTGAGCATGAGCGGTGTAGCGCCTGGTCGTTCATGGGTAGTGGCAAAACCATATCTGTGCTGACGATGCTCGACTATCTCTACCGCTTCGGCTACGAGTCGCGGCCGACACTCGTCTTGGCTCCGCTTCGCGTGGCAAGAAGCGTGTGGCCCGCGGAGGCGAAGAAGTGGGACCACCTCGACTTGGAAGTGAGCGCCATCGTCGGCACGGAAAGCGAACGGCTGGTGGCCCTTAAAAGAGACGTACCCGTCTTCTCATGTAACTACGAGAACCTGCCATGGCTGATCTCCCATACAAAAAACCAGTGGCCGTTTGCAGCGATTGTCGCGGACGAATCTACTCGATTGAAGGGTCATCGCCTGAACTCTGGTGGCATCCGCGCGCAGGCCTTAGGCCGCGTTGCGCACTCGCCCAAGGTCAAACGATGGATAAATCTTACTGGCACCCCCAGCCCGAACGGGCTGATTGACCTGTGGGGCCAGCAATGGTTCGTTGACCGCGGCGCGCGCCTGGGGCTCACCTTCACGGCGTTCCAGAACCGTTGGTTCCGCCAGCATCCATCCGGTTACGGCCACGTCGCTACGGAATGGGCGCAGGAGCAGATCCAAGCAGCGCTCGCCGACTGTTGCCTGACGGTCGACGCGAAAGACTACTTCGACCTGGAAGAACCCATAGTGACTGACGTCACCGTCGACCTGCCACCCAAGGCCATGAAGCTCTATCGCCAGATGGAGCAGGAGATGTACATCGAACTAAACGGCGCGGGGGTCGAAGCGTTCAACTCAGCGAGCATGACCATGAAGTGCCTACAGCTCGCCAACGGGGCGATCTACAATCAGGACGCCTCGCGCTGGGATGAAGTGCATGACGCGAAGCTAGATGCGCTCGGAGAGATCATCGAAGAGGCCGCGGGCGAACCGCTCATCGTCTGCTACCAGTTCAAGCACGACCTGGCGCGCATCAAGGCGCGATTCAAGAAGGCGCGCGAACTGCGCACAGCGGGCGACGAAGCCGCATGGAACCGTGGCGAGATCCCCCTGCTGGTACTGCACCCTGAATCCGCCGGCCATGGGCTCAACCTCCAGGATGGTGGGAATCGTATAGTGTTCTTCGGTCATTGGTGGAGCCTCGAGCCGTACCAGCAGGTTATCGAACGCATTGGGCCGGTCCGGCAGATGCAGTCCGGTCACCAGCGCAACGTGTTCGTCTACCACATCCTGGCACGGAACACGCTCGACCGCGAGGTGATGCTCCGACGCAAGACCAAGGCCAGCGTGCAGGACTTGCTGCTCGCGGCGATGAAGGAGAAAGCAGCGTGACCTTCGTAGCAGGACTCGTCGCGGGATTCGTTATGGGTGCTCTGTCGGTTGGGCTACTTGCACCGCCCACTCCTGCAAGGACTCGAGCTGCGCCGCGCACTGGTGATAGCGGCCATAGTTCGTCGCCACCGTCGTAGCCACGTCACTCAGCGTGGAGTGCTCCGGGAAGAGATCCAGCAACGGTGGCGGGCTCAGCAGCACTGGTGGTGCCTGCGGGCTCGGGCACGTCACCTTGAGCGGCGGCGTTGAGCAAGCGGATAAAACCATCAGGGATGACGCAGCGAGAATCGTCAATCTGCGTGACATACTTCGGCACCTCTTTGACGATGGTCTGCGCCTTCGCTTGGACCACGCGAACGCGATCCATGTAGCGCACTTCGACCTGACGGTTGACGGCCTGCAGCCGCTCAACTTCGGCAGTGTACTTGGCCTGGAGTTCGGCCTTCTCTTTGTCCCACAGCGCCTGCGTGTGCGCTTCGCCCTTGGAATACACCCACCACTCGAGCGCCAGTACGGCGGCCACCGCGGCCCAAACCTTCGGGTTGAGCCACGGTGGGGTGGCGAAGTCCAGCAGGCCCATTACGCTTTGCGGCGCTCGGCGATGGGGATGACGATGTTCGGATGGCCGCGACGGTCGAAGATGGTCGTGACATCTTCGACCGTACCCACCAACCGCTCACTCAGATCCTTCGACAGCCGCTCGTTCTGCTCAAGCAGCTTCTCAGCTTCGCACCCAGGCAGTAGTCGACGTAGAAGTTCGGGCATTTTCATTTACCACTCTCGATAAATTTCTCCACGACGTCCTTGAGATTGCCGAGCGTGTTGACCAAGTTCGCTTTGAACTCTGTGTCTGCGATGAACGCGGCCATGATCTTGTCCTGGAGCGCCACAATTCGCATGTAAAAATATCCGGCCGCGATTGCGAAAACCGCACCGACAGGTCCAATCGCCTTGGCTAACTGATCGAAAAACTCCATGGACGGCACTCCGACATGTTCTTCATTCTTGGTTGTGTCAGGCGATAGCATCGTTGCCCAGCATCGTGCAAGTTTCCTCGCATCGTGCAGGGGTCTGTTTGTGCCAGTCGGAGTCCAGTGCGTGAGCCCGCGCCGCGGCGTAGTCGCCACTCTTGAGCGCGAGCAGCATCTTCGGAAAGCCCCGGACGCCTGCTACTCCCAACTGAAAAGCCATGTCAATTAAGCCGCGACGGGGCCATTCTGGTAACCCGCCGAACCACCCAAACGCCGCCGTGAGCTGCCTCACCTTGTCCTCGATGTCTGAGTCGAGAAGACGGTCGCATTCGTCATCACTCAGCGGCGCGCCGCAGAGCGCACGCGCCTGGCCAGCGGTCAGCGACTTGTCCGTGCTGACCAAGTGTCCTATCGCTACAGACCAAAAGCCCTCACTGTCCCGATATACGTCCAGCCGCCGCCCTTCCTGGCGCGCAAGAATGGCGCGGAGGGTGGGGTCAGCCACGGGTGCGAATGTGCTCGTCGTGCAATGCGACGATGACCAGGACGATCAACAAGAGCGGGAAAATTATCATTGCTGCTGCTGCCCCCGGAACATTTCTACACCTGCGGGCACCGGCGCCAACGCCGTAGCCGCTGTGGGAAGTATAGTTGCGGTCGGCGCTTTGGGGTAACTTGCAATCGCGCCGCCCAGCCCCTGTTGGTAGAGCTTCGAGAGGATGCCGGCGCGAACGGCGGGGCGCGCGAAAGCTGCGGAGCCAGCCGCCAGCGCTGCCGGTACGTTTCCGCCCGTTTGCGCAAATGTGGTGGCCATCGAGCCGAACGCCAAAGCGGCGTCCCACAAGCTCCACTGCGGCACAGCGCCCGTATTGCGCACCGGCCCCATGACGTGTTTGAACGAGTTGGCGGTCTGCGCGATTACCTCGAGTCCGCCACCCAGCGGCACCGGATTGTTCGGCCGCGCAGCCATACGCCCAAGCTGCAGCGCGTTGACGTGCCCGTCGCCGGTCAGGGCGCGGTCAATGTTGAGAGAACGCGCGATCAGCGAACGCCCTTGCTTGAAATTCGCCATCTTGGCTGCCCACGCCGCCGCTTGCTCTGGCTGGTTGGTCTGAGCATAGGTGCCAGCAACGCGCTTGGCATTCAGATCGATGAACTGCTCGAGCGCATCCGCTAACTGCAGATACGCCGCGGCAGTATGGAAGTCTTCTTTCGAGCCCTCAGGCCCGCGCGCTTTGGCGAACAGGCTCTTCGCGTCTGAACGGTAATCGGAGATCATATCCACCGCGTCGTGGATGTTCAGAACAGTCGCTTTTCCTCGGGTCGGCGCGTCGTTGTTCCACAGTGGCGGCTCGGCTTTCGGCGCCATCAGCCGGTAATCCGGCATGGGTGAACTGTCATCCACCACGGGGGGCTTTTGGATTGGACCGCCCGTTACGTCTTCGATGGCATCGTTGATCTTCGACGCCGCAGAAGCATACTTCTTGTACTTCATTCCAAGTGCGCGAACCCGAGCGCCGACATTCGCCACCAATTCATCCAACGGACCGTTCGGACCACCGGTCGGCATATCCCCAAGCTCGTCCAGCGGCCGGTAGTACTTCTGCACCACTTGTTTGCGATAGGCGTCGAGCGCGTCGTGCGTCAGGACTTCTTCTTCCTGAAACCCTGGCAGCGACGACTTCGCGATGGCGTCGGAGATCTCCTGGTTGTGGTGCTCCGCCGTTTGCCGCGTCAGGAACTTGCCACTGAAGCCTTCCGCCGCGCTGTTCTTCAACGTCGGATTGGCCTCAGTGGGCGACAACTTGTAGCCGACCTGCAGCGCCTGCTTGGCGGCATTGTCCCGCACTTGGTTGGCTACGCGGTCAACCACGCCCTGTTGGGCGCGAAGCTCGAGTGCGCGCTGCACGCCGCTCAGCGCGCCGCCCACGGCCGCGCCGCCCGCTGCGCCGAGTTCGACGTTCGTTGCGCGGCTTTCCCCTTCGCTCGTCGGTAGCATGGCGCCGCCCACAGCGCCCTGTGCGCCGCCTACAAGCGCGCCGCCCGCTGCCGCAGCCAGCCGGCCCCCGCCAAGCGCTGCCGTTGCCGCCGCACCCACAGGCGCAGCTACAACGGCCACAGGGGCCGTCGCCGCAGCGCCGCCGGCCAGGTTGCCGATGAAGCCGGCCGGGTTCGCCAGAGCCCCAACGGATTCGTCTTTGAACTGGTCGACTTCGGACTGCGGCGTGAGGCCGAGCATCTGCCCGCCGGCCAGCTTCGCGCCCTGGAAGAAAGCGCCGACACCTTCGGCGAAGCGCGCGATGCTGGCTCCGGGCCACTCGTCAGGCTTCGCGTATTCCTTCTGGTCGGCCATGCGCTGGTCGAACTTCTTGCGCGCGAGCACCTGTGCGGCGTTGGGCTCTGCGGGAACGAAGCTACTCGGTTGCCAAGTGCTCTCCGTCGCAGGAACGAAACTGCTGGGTTTCCACTCGTCGGCCATTACTGCGCGCGCTTCCAGCCGTGCTTGAGGGCCTCACCCACTTCGGAAGCGTCGAGGAAACCGGGTTTTCCATCAGGTGTGAGAACCGGAACCATCCCTTGAGTGTTGGGCGCGGCCGGTGCGGCCGGCGCGGCGGCAGCGCTGCCACCGCCACCTTTCTTCAAGTTCAGGAACTTCGCCCGCACCTCCTGGCGCGAGTCCTCGAAGCCCTGGAGGCGATTGTCCATTTCCTGCTTGGCGGCGGCCATGGCCGCCTTGAAAGCGTCGGGCGTCTGTGCGGTGTTGATGATCTTGTCGAACTCGCCACGGGCGGTGTCGGTCGTCACGCCGCCGCCCGTGGCAGTCGTCACGATGCGCGCGTACTCGTTGCGGAAACCGTTGACGTACGTATTGAACGCGGCGAGATCTGGGTCGTTCGTGCCGGCCGCTTTGCCCGCATTCAACCACCGGTTGAAGATGGGCACGTTGGTGTTGTCGACCTTATCGGCAAATTCAAGTGCCTTGTCCGCGTTCAGCTTGGCGGTCTTCTCAAACGCGGAAATCTTCTGGCCCTGCGCTTCGAGTTGACGGTAGCCGCTCAACACGGCCTTGTTCATCGTGGCGCGCGCAGCCGCTTCGGCCGAAGTATCGCCAGCGTCTGCGGCTTGCCGTGTGGCCTCTTCGAGTACGGCTATGCGGTTCTGCGTGGCTTTCGTTCCGCGGCCTAGTTGTGGCAGCGTACCGTCGATATTGTATTGGGCCGCGGCGCGCGACTGCGCTTCTGGCGATAGGTCAGGCGTGGCGGCGTCGGCCACGTCCTGCCGCGCCTGCGCAGTGGCGCTGGCCTTGGCGCCGGCAATTCGGATCTGCTGCGCTTCCACGTCTGGAGGCAGCAGCTTGGATGCCTCGTCCGCTTGAAACAGCACCTTACCATCCGGCAGCACCAGTGCGCCGCCGTGGCCGATGACTTTCGGCGCGTTCTGCGCGTTCAGTGTGTTCAACTGCCCATTCAGCGCTTGGATGCGCTGCTCGGTGGCGTTCATCAACGTGGTGAACTTCTCGAGGCCGGCCTGCGTGGTGATGCGCGGCGCGGCAGCCTGCAGGTTCTGCAGCTTCTGCGTCTCGATGTCGATGAGGCGCTGCGTCTGCGCGACCTGGGTCTGCACGCCGACGGCCTGCGGATTGGCCAGCGGGTCGTCGGGCGTAGCTTGGAGCTTCGCCGTGCGGTTGGCGATCAGCGCCGCAGAGCGCGTCGGATCGGTGAACACCGGCAGGGCCGCGGTGGCGCCGTTTCGTGCCATTTCGGTCGTGGCCGAATCGATCAGCGGAACGAGCGTTTCGGTCGGCGCTTTGCCGATGAACTCCTGCATGTTCGGCGCGATGTCTTGCCCTGTCGCCTTCTTGAACTGCGCGAACATGACGGGGAGTTGTGTCTTGCGGGTCTGCGGGTCCATGCCTGCGGCGTCGCGCAGCAGCGACATGAACTGCAAGCCCTGTGCGTCGGTCTGCGTGGCCTGAGCCGCGGGCGCAAGCGCGCTGCTGATGGCCTTCGAGTCCGACATCGCATTCTGGAGCTGCTGAAGCGTGATGTCCTGCTTCTGCTTTTCCAGGTCGATGGTTTGCTGGTGCTGCTGCAGCGACTGCCAGTGCTGAGCGATGCCCTGTCCTGCCGTGAAGCCTTGCGCAATACCGCCAAAGAGATCGCCGAGACCAGCCATCAGAAGAACCCGTACCTGTCGCCTTGCGACTGCATGTAGCTACTACCGCCACCCCCGAACAAACCGCCGATCCCCCCGCCCAAACTGCCGCCGATGCTCGCGCCCAACGGGCCGCCGAGCGCCGCGCCGCCGATGGTGCCGAGCAGCGAGCCAATACCGCCGAACATGCTGCTCTGGTTTTGTAGTTCGGCCTGATATTGCTGGCTGC
>Ga0214923_10001920_pt1 | contig 28656 bp, 56 predicted proteins | sample LL1510_MetaG_FD_177993 | JGI IMG/M metagenome (GOLD analysis project Ga0214923, IMG submission 177993) | Freshwater microbial communities from Lake Lanier, Atlanta, Georgia, United States - LL-1510 | ecosystem: Environmental > Aquatic > Freshwater > Lake | place: USA: Georgia | collected...
AAAGTTATACATTTTCCAAAATGCTTTTTCAAATTCCTTATATAGTTTAACATACTGTTTTTGGTTTTGTTCTGCTTTATTTAACATACCTATATTATATTAGAATTTGGCATAAACACAACTCCAAAATTGTTATTGACCAAATCCTATATTCCATTATACTATATGTACCACCTTAAGTTACGGCAGGAGGGGGGAGGACTGAACCTTTATAAAAAAAAGAGAGAAGTGGATGTGGTATTATAGGCAAAAATTAGGAAAGGGTCAAGCTTATTTATACTGAAATTGTTAGGTTATTTCCAAATCTTTTTGGTGATTAGGAAAATGGCCAAAAAAGCAACTACAATAAACCCTAATACTCCAAACTTACAAATTAGTAAGGGTTGATCATTTCCACTAATATGGTAAAGGGCATGTTCGAATAAGCAGATAGCACTTAACATAAGTTTATTATATATTAAGCGTATTGTTTGGCAAGCTCTAAATCTATATTCTTTTGTAGATACCTAGTAACAGAGGCAATCCTATCCCCGCCCGAATACACGTAAGTGGGGAAGCGGGGGTCAGGCCTCATCTCCGTCATATACATTAGGTATTCGTGGATAAGGGTAAGATCATCTACCTTCAAACCATTAACAAAATCGACTATCGAAACCCGGGCAAACTCGATAACCTTAGATTCTCCGGATTCCCGGATTGTATAGAACTCACACTGTTCAGATACGTATTCGGTCAAGTTAGAGATTAACTTGTTATATATCTCTTGACCTTTCTTCCATCTAGCCATCAGTATATTATAGAGGGGATTAAGGATAATACAAGTCTATTATTCCCAAACGGGGATAATCGTTGTTTAAGTTCGTGTAGAAACTAGACGGGGATAATCGTTGTTTGGGGATAATAGATTAATAAGGGTCTTTATAGTATTCCCAGGGTTCACTACTCATACCATTCCACCGAATAGCGGGGTCGTGGTTAAAGTATTCGATTAAGATATCACGGTCCGCCCCTTCCAGTTTACTGATCGAGGTGCGAAAGGCGTGGAGTCTCTTATACTGAGGGTCTGGGCTATAGGTACAGTAATCGTAGATCGTGGTATACAGGTATCGTGCTTCCTGAGATAGCTTACTGTATTTCTCTACCGGGATTCCTATCTTTTCAATTTCACTTATCATTCTCGTATTATGAAGGCCGCCGAATTATTAGTCAAGCATTTCCCTGTATTACCCACTATTTTTGTATTTCGCACTCTAACTACTTGTAGCTTCAGAATCCCGGGCTGATAGGCCAGTGCAAATTATTACATTTTTCCTTAATTTTCCCCCAAATATCCTGTATTTTCCATATAATTTGTGTTAAAATCTCCAGGATTCCTACTAGTAAACACCCCCCTATAATAAGAAGAAAGCTTAATATCCTATACATTTAGACAATAATAAAGGCCAGTATTTAGCCTATCCAGCTATTTCCCACAAAGTAATGGAAGAAGTAAACCCACTATTATTATCAGCTGATCTATTAAACCTCCATACATTATTAGAAAATGTTGTACCTACTTGAACTTTATATGTTATGGAAGAAGAGAGATTACCTATAGTCGGAGAATCAAGAAACTCTATAACTGAAGATTCTCCCCCATATTGAGATCCAAATCCGAATCCTCCAGCAAATCCGTTAAGCTGGCTTCCAGAAGTTGAATTGCCTACGGGAGTGCTTTCCCTTAAAAGTCTAAACAAAGGAAGAGCTCCATATCTATCCCAATTAATAATTGCTTTAACAATAATTTTACTGGTCAATGTTTTAGGTACTATGCTACAGCTCAAAGATCCAGAGCCTTGTCCTTCTGTTGTAAGAGTAGTAATATCTGACCATGAATTAGGATAAAGCTGAATATCATTATATTCTGTAAGATAGGTTTGTTTAACTTGAAGTAAGCATCCTGGACTTGCTGCTACTATACCCGAGGGACTGGTTTTATACGTTGTTGTTCCGTCTGAGTATGGGATTATAGCTGACCCTTTATTAGGAATACCTGTGTTTAATTGATTTATCGTAACGTCAGACATATAGATTATTTAATTGACAAGGCTGGTAAATCTCAAACTGAACCGTGCGCTAAAGCTTTAGGATTACGCTTTCTTTTTTTAAGACAAAATAAATTAACCAGCTATTTCTTGAACAGTTAGGAAGGTTGGAACACTAGAAGAATATGATAGATTTGAATTAAAAGACCCTCCCAATACAGAGTTATAGGCAGAAGAATCTTCAGCCCACATCTGAAGTTTATAGCATATCTCATTAAGATTGGTTAGACTAGGTGAATCTAGATACATTCCAGAATGAGTTGCTGCTATTTGATTACCTGGTACATAGGTTGTAGTACCCGCTCTTAAAGCACTTCCTCGGCTATCTCCTAGAATTGTATCAGAAGATATTCCATTTATTACCCTTACCACCTTTAATGCTGAGACTTGTGTTCCTGTTCCGTAATTATAAGATACAGAGCAAGAACCTGACCAATTAATTAAGAACTTACTGCTAGTAGAAGAGGGAGTTATGTAGGCTGAAAGTGTAGGAACGTCTACCCATATTTGACCAAAATTATGGGTAAATATAGATGTTCTCACTACCTGCTTTACTTGTAAAATACACCCCGGACTAGCCGCCACTATACCCGAAGGACTGGTTTTGTACGTTGTAGAACCATCAGAATAAGGGATAACGGCTGTATTCTTATTCGGTATGCCTTGGTTTAATTGTCCTATTGTTACATCAGCCATATGATTATTTAATGACTAAGTAGGATATTAATTAAATCTGTATCACGAGTACATTTATATCAGAGGGTTGAGCGTTACCTCCGGAATTTAGAACATATATCTTTACATATGTGGTAGCACGCTCATAAACCATAACACCTCCCATAAGGCCGTTATAGTCGGTTGTAGCAAACACCAAATAGTTTGAATTAGGCAATGCATTGGTAAAAGTTATTGTATGAATGCCCCCCGAATAGGAATTAGACTGTACGTTATATGCATTTGAAATTGTATTGTTTGAATTAGCTTTGCAAAATGCTTTAATAAAATTAGGAATTATACTTAGAGCGTTAGCTGTTAGGCTTGATACAAGAGTTTTATTTGTGGCCAGACCTGTAGAAAAAGGAATAAAATGGCTTCCAGAGGGAATACCTGAGTCTAATTGTCCTATTGTTACGTCAGCCATACCAATATTTAGGCTTTTTTAGTAACTTATGTTAGTACGTCTATACAGGGAAAATACTTTAAAAACAAATCATTAGAACTATCTCTAAGCCTTTTTATCTTCCCATATATTTCATCATAAAAATTCCATGCCAAAGGAATAAACAGTATTTTGTCTGATTTTTCTTCTAGTAAAGATGAAGTACTTTTTATTAAGATGTTAGATCCAGGAGTATAAAGACCTTGCTTCAAGGGATTGTCGTCCAATATATAATCTAAAGTTGCCTTTGAAAAGTTAAGTAATGTATTTCCTTTTGCAGCTGCTCCATATCCTATAATCTTAAAGCCTTTATTCCTATGGGTGTCTATAGTAGACTTAAAATCATATGCTATTTTTTCTGCATTTTCTGCGAATTTCTCGTATGTAGAAAGGTTATATAACCCCATTTCTTTTTCAAAAGTATTATTTAATAAGTCCTTATCATTATGTTTTGTTTTTGAGGCTTCAAATACATAGCTTAATCCGTGAATTTTATAAACACTAACATTGTTTAGAAAAAATTTACATTTTTCTAAAATCGTCTTCATTGACTTTGTACTAAAGAAAGATACGTGCTCATGATAAATGGTATCAAATTCATTATTACCAATCATTGCAGCCTGAGAAGTTTGAATAAAGAGAAGCCCTTCCTCATCTAGCAAATCATAACACTGATTGAGAAAAGATGTTATATCATGGGTATGAGCAAAAACATTTTGAGCAATTATTAAGCTATATTTTCCGCTTATCTTATTTGAAGGGAAGAAATCACAAATAATATTATGATTCTTACTACTCCTTTCATATAAATTTTCTGCAGGATCTATTCCAAATGTTTCTACTCCTAGCTTTTTATAATAGTCAAGCTGAGTACCATCATTGCATGCTATATCGAGTACAGATTTTGGCTTCTTGTTAAAAAGCTTTTCATATCTCTGTACTGTTTCATGGGCAAAAAAATTAAAATACTCATGTAGTGTGTTAGTTGTTCCGCTCACATAAAGATAATTCTTAAACATAAGTTCAGGATTTACAGCTACACTTAATTGCATATGAAAGCACTTGTGGCATAAATTAAGCTTTAAAGGATATTCCTCTAGGTACTCTTCTTCTTTATGATATAAATTTGCCAAAGGCTGTTCATTAAGGTCAAGCAATTCATCTACAGGATTACCACAACACCTACATTCTAAAATTGTCTTAAAACTTTCACTCATAATTACGGTAGCTACTCCTTACTGTCTTCACGCATTTATCGAGATTATTTTTTAACGAATCGACAATAGATACCATAGTATCTTCGAACTGAAATTGAAATGTGTCAATAAATTTTTTAGTTTGAATAGAGAAGTTATATGCTTTTGTCTGAAGCTTAACATTTGTTATTTTTTCTATTTGATCAACATCATATTCTTGAACAGGTACTTGAAGGGTGGTTCCCACCTCTTGTGCAATTTGACCGCTTGTGCTATTAAATGAGGCAAGATTGTAGATGCCTCTATTATCCTTATTAGATACTAAAATTTTATCTATAGCTCTACTTAAATCATTTATTCCTAAGATAGGGCGCATTATATCTTTTACATAAAGCTTTATATGATTATCTGATAATGCAGAATTGACCATAGAATTTATCATTAAATCAACTCTAAGATGCGGCGACCACCCGTTGACGGTGCCCAATCTTAAGCCATAATATTGTTTACCAGATTGTGAGGCATAAAGATCGATTACCTGCTTACTTAAATCGTACGGGTTATTAGGTATGAATTCACTATACTCTTCATTTACACTACTGGCTTGAGTATTACCATAAACACTAGAACTACTTGCATATATAAATTTTTGATTAAAAGTAATTTTATTTAAAAGATTTACAAAATTTCGAACGTTATTATTAAATGATGAATTTATATTACCGTCACACATCTTAACTGAACTATGACCCGCTAGAAGAATAATAGAATCAAATTGTTGTATAAAACTTTCTTCTAGTTGATTAAAATCAAGCGAAGAGTCATTAGATGGGGTAAACCAATTTAAATCTACATTTTCTATTGAATATTTTTCCGATAATTTATGACGAAGAAAGCTACCTACATATCCATTTCCGCCTAATAATAATATTTTGTTCATGATATTTGATGTCTTTTTACTCCATTATAATCAAGAGTATTTAATATTTTATATTTTAAATCATTTAATCCAGATATCATACAAGTTTGTGCTTGAACAAGCTCTCTAACAAATGCAGTATTTTCAATAAGAAGACATTGATCATGAAGCAAGGAATTGGGAAGAAGCTCTTTATAATTATTTGTAACTGTATCAAATTGAATATTTTGAAGCTCCCATCTCTTAAACATTTCATCATCCTCTTGCCCCCATCCCCAGATTTTATTTGAAAAACCGTTTACCTGTTTATATACAGAAACAGGGAACCCTACAGCTTTATAATAAAATTCGTGATATGTCTTGCTGCAAAATTTTGTAGTTTTGTTTATCTTATAATCGGTGTCCAAAGGAATAATGTCTACAGGATGAAAGATAAAGATGTCGTCATCTTTCATATCTTTAGAAAAAATATCAAACCCTATATTAATATTTCTTCCTAAATTGAAAAGCGTTTTTCCATTACGTGTAGGGCCTGTCATTTGTTCTACAATTATAATTTCATAGTTTTCTAAATTTTTATTTAAATATTCTCTAAAAGGATCTAAAAAAGCTTCTAGAGCGTGTTTGTAACAGATATCTTCTTCTTTATAAGGCAATACAAAATGTGTTTTCATAAAATTTTTCTATAAAAAGCATCCCCCCAATTACAATGGTCAACCCATTTAGTTTCTTCTCTTTTAAAATTAAATGCTAAAAGAAAATCATCAATCTCGCTTACTAGTGCGCAATTTTCATAAAGATAATCACTATTAACTTCAAGATATATCCAATTAATATGGCTTAGCGTTTCTCTAGCTCCCTTTAATACCTCTAGCTCATACCCCTGAACATCAATATTCATAAAATCACAATCTTGAATTTTAAATGAATCAAGAGTTTTTATCTCTACCTGCTCTTTTCTAGGAAATGAAACCCATGAATGCTTTTCTAAATGAAGCAAGGGCTTTAACAGAGAGCTGCTTTCTCCGTTAGAAGCTAGATAAAGCTCTTTATCCTCTTCGCTTGATCCAAGTCCAAAATTATATGATAATATTGTCTCTAGGTGCATCGGCTTACTTTTCATAAAGTTATCTAAATTTACTTTAAGCTCAGAATATATAGAAGGGCTTACTTCAAAAAATATTATTTTTTTAATATCTGTATCTCTAGAGTATACGTGAAGCTCTTGGCCGACATGAGCCCCCACGTGAATGACTCCCTTAGGATGTATGTTCCAAGCATTCTTTAAATAATAATAATCTATAAGCATATTACTGAATTAGAAGATGAACGTTTTTAGGGTAATATGTTTCATTTGTAACAATTCTAAACATCTCATTTCTTATTCCTGAGGTATAATATAAGTCTAGTCCTTGCTCTATACAGTACTTTAAATGATCACTATTGTAATAGTTGTAGTTATTAAATTCTGAATGTGCAAAACTTTTTATTTTTTCTTCAATTTGTTTGTAGTCTCCAAAATAAGAAAAATGCCACCCCCCTGAAATTACTTTTAAATTGGGAGCATATCTAGATTCGCGCAAATTATTAAAACAATTAAATGTTTCTTTAAAATTTTTATAATTAGTAAAAACTAGACCTCTAAAGTTTCTAGTAATGTTTCTCGTTTTTATATTATAATAATAAAAATGATGATCAAATACATAGCCTACCTCATTATTATAGTTTTTTATTGTCTCTCTCAACAAATCAACATCCGGTATTTCATCTAGATCTCCGTGAAGTATAATATCATTATCCTCTAGCTGAATGTCTTTCAATCCATTGATCAAATGGTTTCTTGAAGCTGCTTCATTTACCCAAGTATTTTCATTACAGGATGAATTAACATTATAGATAATTTTATCTTTAAATTTTTCAAAATTTTTAATATTAAAATTTAATTCTTTTTTATTTCCCTGATGTGTATACTCTCCTTCAACTATATTAAAATAATCTACAATATCATTTAATTCATGAAGTCTAAAATTAAGCATTTTATCTTCATTTAAGTAAGGAATGTTATCTATAACTTTCATTTTGTTAGATGATCTAAAATTATCCAAATAACTCCAACACTAAGCCAATATATTAGTGTATAAAAAGTAATCTTAATCCAATCACTTTTTTCCATTGCGCTTCTTAAATGTTTTAATGTCTGGGGTAGGAATAACCTTCTCTTTCTTGACTTGAAGCGTCTTTGCTTTCTTAACAGCCTTGACATACTCTTCTTTAATCTTATGTCTATTTATATAAGCAGCTTTAGAATAGAGCTTATCCAATTCAATGTTAAAAACTACATCAGGGTAGATGTGTGCATTATTATAAAATGATAAGAACTCTCCTACAAATTTTTCGGCTTTATTCATAATTTTATTTAGTTCACTATTTATTTTTTTCAATAAATAATAATGTGCTCACATATTGTTTAACATACTGCCCTCTGGATATAAACTATGTTGTACCGCAATTAAAGCATCTGGAAAAACAAACTATGGCCCCAGAAAGGGTGTTAATATCATGTAGTAATATTTCGTCAGCTATACTAGATACTATACCTAATACTATAACTATAAAAGACAAGGAGGTGCCTGTTGACTATATAAACAATAGAGACTGGCTTCTTCCAGGGGGTGCTAGAAACCAGGCAATGTCAGCTTGTAGGACAAAATTTATAATGTTTTTTGACGGAGGCAATGATTATGTTCACCCCCAGAGAATTGAGTTCACTTACAAAGCGTTTCAAATAAAGGGTGTAGATTTGTTTTACACAAACTTCTTTTTTAGTCACATAAAATTTGAAATGTTTAAAGATTTAGGAGACATATATCAGATAACAGATTTTCCTCGAGGACATTGTCAGCTTATTTCTAAAGAGCCTATAACTAAGGGGCATGTAGCTATTAATGTAGATGAAGTTTTTTGGAAAAGGGGATTAAGATTTTCTGAAGAAATGAGAATGGCTGAAGATTGCAGCTTTGGAATAGAATGTCTTCTAAAAGGATGCGGTCTATATGCAACAGAAAAGAAGTTAATGGTATATAAGGCTCATACTTTAAGCGAAAATTTTGAGGAGTGTAAAGAATGCTCACCTATTGCTTAACATATTGTCCTTCTGATTTTCAGAGCCATACAATACAATTACTACACTTAAAGCAGCAGACTAAAGCACCCGATAGAATATTAATTGCTAGCAGCGGTCTGACACAAGAACAGCTTGATACCATACCCAAGGTATTAACATTAAAAGGAAAGGATGTTCCGGTAGACTATGTTAATCATTTTGAATGGACAATGCTTCCTGGAGGTGTAAGAAACCTTGCGCTTTCAGCTTGTAAGACAGAGTACATAATGTTCTTCGATGGGGGAGATGATTATGTACATCCTCAAAGAATAGAGTTTACCTGCAAAGCTTTTGAAGATTTAAACGTAGATGTTTTTTATACTAACTATGAATGGTGTTATGTGAGGTTTGAAGAATTTAAAGAGCTAGGTGAGATTTATCCTATAAAAGAGTATGCTCATGGTCATCCTGCAATAAAAGGTAAGTATGTTATAGCGCAAGGACCAGTAGCACTAAATGTTAAAAAGGTATTTTGGGATAAAGGTGTAAGGTATCATGAGAATATGAGATGGGCTGAAGATGGAAGCTTTGGAATATGTTGTATTGAAGCCAAATGTAATGTATATGCAACAGAGAAGAAGCTAATGGTATATAGAGCTAGAAATATGGGCGAAACTTATAGAGATTGATCACCAGATCTTATTAATATTTTTTTCAGATTCTTGTGAGCAATATTCTGCTAGCTTAAGAAGATATTTCGAACATATTAAACTCACATCACGCGTACATTCATACATACTTTGCTTTATAATTAAAGATATCATATTTAAATCAGCCAGAACGTTAGAAGCTATACTATAAGATGTAGTTGTTATAAAGTAAAGTACTTTAGATATTACAATTAAAGATGTAGATAGTAAGCTATAAACACCGGATAAGGTGAAATAGAGAAATGTTTTAATTAGATCTTCAAGAAAAACTTTCATATAATGAATCTATTTCCTTTATTTTATATTCAATAATCTGAACGAGAGTGTCGTGATTAATTGCCTTACCGCATTTTAAGATAAGCTTCTCAACAGGAATATCGGGAAAATCTATTGTACATACTTTTTTTTGCTGAGGGTAAAACCAATAATGGTATTGTTCTCCGGAAAAGTAAAGGGTAATTTGCTTTTTATCCATTGTTAGAAACTTTAATATCAGGTTTAATATATTTTGCTTCTAACCCTCTACCTTGCTTGATAAGCTTAAGCTCATTACATAGCTCACGAAGAAGAAATGCCGCTCGAGTAGAATCAATACTTAGAGTCTTGCTAACCTCAGGGAGAGTAATATTCTTAAGCTTAAGAATTTGATCTCTTTGATCTTTCTTTTTATCAGCTTTAGTGGGCTTATCATCTACACTATCAGAAACTACAACTTCTTTATCAAAGTCATAACCCGAATACTCGATAAAACATTCAATGTCTGTCGCCGGACCAAAGCGGTTTTTATCAAAACGAATACAACGAGCGTTTATATCAGCGTCTTTAATCTGATGAATTGATACATTAACATCTACAGCATGAATAATAAGAGAACTACCCTTAATACCTCCAGCCTTAGTGTTATGACAGATAAGAATAACCGCACATTCCGTCTCCTTAGCACGAACAACGAGCTTTTCAATACAATACTTCTCTAGCTCTCTACCCCTCTTACTACCCTTAACAAGACCTTGAAAACTATCTACAACAATAACGTCAAGATCTTCCATATACTTCGAGATAGTATCTACCTCACTCTCGTTACAGACTTGAATATTATTAACCTGGAGTCTTTTACAAGCCATTGCAAGCTGGGCTACACTTTCCTCGGAGGAACAATATCCAACCCTATGACCTTGACCGTTCAACAGTTCGAGTAACTGAAGAACGAAAGTTGTCTTACCCATACCTGCACGAGCAGTTAAAGTGATTGAAGATCCTGGAAGAATACCATCACCAAAAGCCGCATCAAGCTTTTCGTTTCCGCATTTCATCCTACGATAGTAAATATCGGGGATAGTTACTTGCGATACATTCTGAAATGTCGTACTGCCTACTTTAATGTTCATACATTTAGTATAAGGGAATTTGAATTTTAGTCAAGATAATTTTTTTTATATGTTTAATATGTTTTGTGGTTCTTGTATTAAAAAGGAAAGTTATAAATATTCAAGTGAAAATATTGGTTGGAGTTCTATCTTGTTTAGAGGCAACAGATGGTTTATATGAAATGGTTAAAAGAGAAGGTATTTTAAAGACGTGGGCATCAAAGAGTTATAGTGATGTAGAAATTGTTTATTTTTATGGAGTTCCTAATAGGGAACCGGAGGAAAGAGATGGTAATATTTTTGTTAACGCAAACGATGATTATGTTAATATTATATATAAAAATATAGAATTTTTTAGGTATATTTTAAAACATAAAGAATTTGATTATTTGTATAGAATTAATGCAAGTTCCTATTTAGATATAGAAAATCTTAAAAACTTTTTAAAAGACAAACCTAAAGAAAAATTTGTTGCAGGTAATTTGGTTCCTAAGTGGAATTATTTAGACCCTAATAAGAATTGTTTTATAGCTGGGTGTGGGTTTACTCTTTCAAGAGATGTTATCGAAAGTATTATTAATCTTATAGACTCTAGGCCTCACTTTATACATAAATTAGGAATACCTGGAAATGAAGATGATGTTATTATATCTTTAATGATACATGAACTAGGAATTATTTTTCAAAATAATGTTCCTAGACATGATATATGGTTTTCATCTGATACCGGATGCAATGGACTAGAGAATATGAATGAAGAGGACTATAAAAATAAATTTCTTATTAGATGTAAGGCTTGGCAATCTTCTCCGAGAGATGATCATTTAATAATGCAGAATGTATTTGAAATAAAGAAAAAAAGATCCGGTTTTTTAACGTAGAACCGGAAACTACGATGATGACTAGTTACTTTTGGGGAACTAGCTTACCCTCATGAGCCCGGGAGCGGTCGCGTTGCATGGAAACCATGACTGCACCGTCTGTACTCAATAACTGTCGGCCTCCGTAATTATCCAACCCGAATTACCAAATAACCAGCGTCAAGAGATTGCGTCTCAACAGTAATTCCAAGCTGTTTAGCGCTCCTATAAACACATGAAATGGAAGGGTAAGGGTAAACAAAAGCATCTCCAACATTTAGAATACGCATAGTATTCATTAGTTTAGAGGGCTTTTTTCCTCTGTTAGCTGTGGCGAAGTTGCGAAGAACTCGATACTGTTCGTACGAGCCGTTCTTTTGTATACCTTTGTAATATTCTGTAATTGTCATACGATGAAGTATAACGGAATTTAAGATTACGTCAAGCTTTTTTCTGACCTACATAGAGAAGAGTACCGTAATACCAATTAGGAGCTCTACTATCTTCCCTAGATAATATTGCATTATAGATATGGTTATAATCTTTTAGCTTCTCCTTAAAGAAGTTATGATTCAGCTTTATAGGATGCCCTACATCTGTTCTTAAGTCCTCATGTTTGTCAAGATCTTCCTCACATACTAGATCCTCTCCAATAATTAAAATACCATCCTTATTGAGAAGCTTATTTAAATTATCCATACATAAATGAGCATCCTTTACGTGAGGAAGAACGTTAATACTTAATACAACATCATACTGAGTAGATGTATCTATATCTTCTAGAGAGGAATAGATCGTCTTTGCATTCTTCTTGCTAATAACTGACCTAACATTAAAAGGGGGATGGTCGACCGCAATATATTCTTTAAGAAGAGGATCGCTTAAAGTAACTTCTTTAACTTGAGGAAATAAATGACAAAAATACTCAGTATTTCTAGCATACGGACCACATCCAACTTCTAAATAGGTAGAAAAATTACGACCTTTTAAATATTCAAAACTTTTAAATTTATTGAACCACCATGAATTCCAATCCTCACAGTTTTTGGGAGATCCCAACCAAGCTCTAAGCTCACAATTTTGGGCTTGTAGCCATCTCTCTTTAGTACATGTTGTTAAATCTTTTTTTTCCATTAATTTATTTAAAATACATTAATACAATAGCAAATAAATAATTATATGCCGTTTAACGATATTATAAATAGATATCTAATCGAATGCAATGCTAACCCTCTGGACGGTATTTTGTATGAGCAATATAATATAGTAGAGAAAAAAGGATATTTCTATATTCTAGATTTAAAAGAGAATAGAATTATAGGGTCAGCAAAAACCTTAATAAGCGCAAAACAGAGAGTAGATTCTATTATAAGCGGATGTTAAGCAGGCTTAACTTCTGGCTGTTCCGATGTCTTTTGTTTCAATTGCGGAAGTGCTTGTGATTTTATTTTATTAACAACTTCAAAGACCGCTTCATAGGGGGCCTTTCCTAACGCAGACAAAATAATATTTACTTCTTCTAGTGATAAGTCAAGATTCATAAAATAATTTATATCTTAACTCTCTTTATTCCAGTATTGTCTTCTCCGACAATATTATTCTCATATATATTACAATAATATGGTTTTACATCTTTCGTAGAATACTTAAAATGTACTCCAGGAAAGCTATGCATTTGTCTGGTACAATAATTTGCTGCGCCTCGAATAGCAGCATTTTCATTATTAGCTTTAATAATTTTATAATATGAAGAGGTTGGGTTAATATTCCACTTACAATCGGGATCATCTACATCAATACGAACCTGCCAAATATTTTCTCTAGAAGCTTTATTAATTTTTGCCATAAGAACAGTATACCACCTCTGGTCTTGTTATGCAAGGAACCCAATCAAAAAACTTATTACCTTCTTTATCATAAAAAGTCTGCGAGCCTTTATATACATTAGGAGGGTCCATCTTAAGCATATCAACCTCCAGTGCAGCTAAAGTCTCTTTAATTTGATAATCCCTGATAATATCTTCGTTGGTTTTCTCTTTTTTAGGAGCATCAAATTGTTTTAGAAGCTCTGCAAAATTATTAGGTCCAACAGAATAAACTCCTTTATGTGAGCTAACGCTAAAAGGATTTAGAAATGTAAAAAGCTTTGAAAAAATTTGCATAATATTGTAAAACACATCCCTCCTAAGAAGCCTAATGATATAAGAAATAATCCTAAAGAGCAATCATTAACAAATGTTTTAGTAGCTATAAAGAAAAACTCTTTTATCTTTTTCACACTAGTGTGATATTTTGTTTAACTTCTACTTCAACCGTATTAAGAAAAGCTTGAAGTTTTTCTTCATCTACATCAACTTTGAATCGTTTTTTAATGTCAGATACTATTTTTTTAAGAATAGTTTTGTTATTAACGATAGATGTCAAAACCATATTGACAGTACAATTTGTCATATTCATAAATTTAATATAGAGAGTATTTAAATTGTAATCAAGATTTATTTTTAATCTTGGAAGTAGCACGGATCTTCTTCACCGCAGGGTAAAATATCTTTATCTTCTACTTGCTCTTTGCAGAACTTTTCTGCTTCTTCATATGAGTCAAATGATTTAAGAATCGTTTGATTATGATTATGATTTATTTTTATAACTTGATATTCGGGTAACCGCCCATCATACACTTCGACTACCCTATAAACAGACATTAGATTCCTGTCCTTAATTCTGTCGACTTAATCATAGTATCAATTACCAATTGCTCTTCTTTTACTTTAATAACTTCATCAACAGATAACCGAGCTTTAGGCATATTGATATTTAGTATCCACATGCACAAAAAAGTGCTAATTGGGTCCCACATTTTACAGCTCTTGAGGAACGTAAATCTGCTCGAGCTTTACGTTCTCAGGAAGATTTGTGCTAGCAACTACAAATGCTTCTTCATTACTAGCAGCTGTAACGTTTTTATATCCGAGAAACACTCTGCCTCGATTACCAAACTCATACATTTCAAATGTAAATTTCATTTTACTAGTATATTAGCCTCACTTTTTACATGCAAGTCTTTTTGTAGTAAGATTCCACTTACCCATCTTGCGTTGAAAGTCTCTCTCTTCATAGTCAGCACGAGCTTTATAATAAGCTGTAAGAGCTTTTTCTCCTCTTACATCCCTAAAAGTATCTACCCATCCCAAATCACTGCCCATCCAAGTAGAGTATTCATACTTACAGCCCTTGAGCCTTTTACCAGTAAACTTCTTCTTTTGATACATTCTAGGCACAGCTAGTCACCTCATCTACAATATCTTCCTTAGAAGCAAGAAACGCTTTGTGATATATATTATCGAAAGCCTCATCATTAAAACAAATACGGTTACAATTACCTAACCAAGCATCATCCAAATCAATAATTTCACCATTTCGTCTTAGCTTATTCCAATTAACTACTTGCCAGCATCCAAAATATTCACCATGATTAAAAGGTTTACTGATACCCCCCTTGCCCTTGTCCCATCCAAATGTAAGAATAGCATATTCAACCTTTACATTTTTAAAAAGCTCTTTAGTCTTCTTCTCTTCTTTAGATAATTGCTTTTGAAGCTTGCTATTATCTTCCATATTACTATAAGGCTTATACCAAAACTTTAAGTGATAGACTTTTTTGGTTTCAGCCAGTCCATTCGTCTCAAACTGAATATTCATCCAAGTAAACTTCTTAGGGCTAATTAACTTATAGATATAAGCGCTCATTTCTTCTTCTTACCCCTCTTGCTGTATTCATATTCATTAATAAAAGAATTAATAAGCTTTTCTAGACTAGCTACCGTCTTTTCAAGCTTATCGTTTTCTTCTCTAAGACTCACAAGAGCCTCCTCATACATTCTATCGCTGTACCCCATATTATTCAATCTCCTTGAAATCAACATACATAGCAACATTCTTAATGCTTGGATGTATATTTTTAATCCTAAAGCCTGGAGAGCATTTGCACATTGAACAACCAGCGTAAGGGCTAAACGTTCTGTTATAAAACCCGCTCTTATTCAACCACTCAGACAGTGTCATATAGAAACCAGGCATATCCCAGGTAGTCTCGCTATCAACAGTCTTAGCCCTATACTCAATCTCAGAGCTAAGAATATTGAGATACATATTCATAATCTTAACCTCTTTTCGGTTATAGATTTTCCATTCTTTATCCAATTCTAGATCTTTACCTTGAGGGCCAGGAGCAAGTTTGATATGATAATAGTTATGAGAAGTATCAAGTTCGTGAGGATCGCGCGTTCCTGAAACGAATAGAAAATTATTCTTGGTTGAACGGCGATCAGAATACCTGGACCGAAAACTTACATTTGCTTGAAGCTTACCTTTAGGAAACCTAATCAAATTGGCAGTATCGTGTACATCAAAAGTAAAGTCTTTATCGTGAATACGATCAAACACGTTATTGTCAATGCTTTGTTCTGTCATCATACTAATATTGTAGAGGAATATATATTTTGATCAAGCTTTTTTTGCTGCTAGTTTTTCTAGTTTTTCTATCTCTTCTTCTGTAAACTGATCGGCTAGATCAGGATTATTGTCTATTCTTTTTAATATGTTTTTTGCTTCTCTGGTGGTCATTTCTTAAGAAGGTGATAAGCTATTGTGCCTCCTCCAATTATAACAATCCAGCTAAAAATTCCTAGAAGGATAGTCCAGATAAAGAGTACTTTACGAATACGATCATTCATGCTAGTAACTGCTCCATTCTTTCACGGCTACTTAGTAACTCCACAATTTCAGCAACAAATTTAGAGAAGTCTTTACCGCAATCTTTCCATATGCTAAACAGTTCATGATTTATGTCTGAGGAGCTAATACCACAACCCTCGGGAAGCATTCCGCTCTTCGCAATGCTATAAGCACCAGCAGACCTGCAGTTAACTCGTATTACAGCAGGCAAACCATTCATCATTTTTGCCCACTCCTCCCAATCTTTAACAAATGTATCTTTCTTTTTCATCATGCTCAAATTATGAATGAATATAGGCTATAGTCAAGCTTTTCTTACCAATGATGTATAGCATTCACTATAAGAACAATATTTGCTATAACACCAAGTATTACAACAAACAATTCAAACGTCTTATGTTTCATGAAGATATTATAAAATAAAAATTAAAAAAGGTCAAGCCTTTTCAAAGAACCCTAAACCATTGTAACGACATTTACCTACAAAGCTATCCTTACATAATAAAAACTGTTCTGGTTCAATTAGGCTCATGAATTTTTTCCCCTCATAGTCATAGAGAAAATATGTGTGCCCTGCTACTGGTATAAAATTGTGTTCAAATCCATCAACCATTATATTGTAATGATAAAGATCTTCTAGTTCTTTATATTCTCTTTGTAAATCGCCCAGCCGGGCTTTAATTTTGTTATTAAGATTATTTTGTGTATCGTTTTTAAATTGATGAATATTTTCTAACTCGAGCTTTGGCGCACCATATTCTGCCAGATAGCTTTGAGAAGCTCTATCTTCTATAACGTGATCAGGACGGCTCATAACATTCAGCTCCTGATTGGTGTTCAAATGTTAAAAATCCAAACCTATAATTGTTGCGGTTAACACAAATACCCCAGTCTTGTCCTAACTCTCCTTCTAAAGGTCTATAATACTTACAACCCATAGAACAATCTGGATAACTTTTATTAGGATCTTCCCATCTTTTTACATTTCCATAGGGCTCATAGTCTTTAGGGAGCCTTACTACAACATGCATTAATTCATTATGAAGTTCACTATTAGTCATTTTTTCTTTTATAAATTTCTACCTGAATTATTGTAAAGTTCAAGACAATTAAATGAAAATTAAATGTAGGGTTATCTTTAAATTTTATATATTCAAACTTGTCATATCTGTCTAAATTAATAATTAATTCGAAGAAAGACATACCATCTCTCCACTCTCTTAGCTTATGAAAAAGAAATATTTCATATTTTAAATTAAGAGGAAGTTTACCCCAAAACCAAAAAGGGAACTTTACTTTCCAAGCGCTTTCTAATTGCTTATCACTCATTAAACTGTCTTAATTTAAAATTATCATCTGCAACCATCTCATTGGCCATGTCAATAACCCCATTTATATAAGAATCATACCCCGAACAATACATTCTTAATTGACCAAACTTCTCTTTTATCTGAGTAAATTCAATTTGTCCTTCAATGCTATCACAATGCTCTTGTATTAAATTACATGCTTTATATATAACATCAAACCATTCATCAGGAGTGTCTATACCCCAACACATACATGTTTGCATTTTATCCAAGTCTTTCTGACGAAAGAGCTTAGGAAAATCGTTATACAGTTTTTGTTCTAGTTCTTGTTTCATCAATAATGTTACTTAAGTATCTTTCAGCAGCTTCTTGAGTATAAAATGTATCCATGACCTGAAGACCGTTCTTTAGATCAATAACATTAAAACTAGGTACTTTGTTTATGTATGGATTGTCCATATCTGCATCATAAGTTTTAGTTATTGCATATCTCATACAGTTTGTTTTCTAGCTCTTGTTTCATCCTTATAACTCCACCCCCACATCAAGTTAAACCAGCTATATTCTTTCTCACTCAGAGCCTTATTCCAGCCTAAGCGCTTTCTAGCTGTACTAATAAACCACTTCTTAAACTTCTTCTCTTGCTGCACATCCCATTGTTTCTTTTGAAACCAGGTTTTGTCCAATACAAACTCTGGAGTATATTTCTCTCCAATAGCTTTAAACATTTGTTGTACAGCTTCTAATATAAATTTATCTATTTTGTTTTTTGGGTTTATGCTCATTTATAATTATAATGTTTAATAAGATGATCTAAGTGCTCTAAGATAGGTGTAAGCTCTAACTGGGCATCTGAAGAACAATAATAGTAATATTCTTTTAAAGAAGACCTAATTGTTACCAATTGATCTACAGTAAACCAAGTATCTATAAGAGTATTATTCACTATTGCCTTTAGTAGTAGAATGTTTTATATCTTTAGCATGAACAAGAGGTGTGTTGCTACCACCAGAATATGAGCCCCATTTAAGAGATTCTTCTGGATAATTATTAACAAACTCCAGATCACCTTCCGGATTATATTGTAATCCTAGCAAGAATGCTTTTATTTGTGGTAAGACTTCATCCAAAGTTTCTGCTGTAAATTCATGAGTAATTTTACTTTGAACCCAATTATTAGTCTCTGCAGACTGTAATTCACCATAAGGTAAATGCTCACCTGTTAATGTAAATTTAACTGCCATTTTCCTTCTCCTCTCCAAGTACTCTCATATGCTGTAATGCAAACTTAATATCTTTTTCTGGATACTTTTTTAAACGAAGAAAGTCTTCTATGGATCCGTGGTCTTCCTCAATCCAGTAATCAGGAAATCCATACATCCACCCCGAAGGTGGATCTATTAAAAGCTTTTTCTTTAATCTCACTTCTTCTTTTTCTTCTTCTTATCTACAGAAGTAAGCTCAAATTGACCATTAACTGCATTAGTAATAACATAGTTAATACCAATGTTAAAAAACTGGTCATTAGTTGCAACCTTACGGCCTAAATCAGTTATTTGAGCAATATATTCGTCTGGACCTGTAATATCAGCCTCATAATATTTTACAGGTCTAAAATGGCCTACTTTAATCTTTGGCAACGTCTTGGTCTTTTTCATAGTTTAAATATAAATGTAAGTTAAAAAAAATCAAGAGAAGAGGAACGATTAGAAACTTAGGTCTTCGCCTTCTATGCTATGTGCCTAGCGCGCAAGAGGTCTAACCTATTCAGCCAACGCAAATGTTGTCTGCCTCTCTCCTATTCTTATTATACTATCTTTTACAATAGGGTGCCAGCTGCTCTTGAATTTTTTTATAACCTTTAGTAGCTACAGTATCTTTCATAGCCCCTTCATTCTTTTCTTGAGCTAGCTCAAAAATTTTATAGAGAATGCTTGATGCAGGGTTAACAAATTTCCAAAGCTGTTCAGCTGAAATAATTTGATCTTTTTCTAGTAGATAAACCTCTTGAACAATTTCTTGAAGCTTATCAGCAATAACTATAAGCATTTCTCTATCTGCATTCTGCTCTTCCTTTGTTCGCATCGGCATTAAAGGCTGCTCCTTGGAACGTCCCCATGCATACTCGCTATATTGATTAAAAAGTTCTTTATGCTCGATAGAACCATTTTTAACTACACTTTGAATTTCATCAAATTGCTGTTGACCTCTACGCCACACACTTCCATCATCTGAATACTCATAAGTCCAATCATGATTGCGAAGCTTCTTCCAAAATTCGTTTAAGGAAGGTAATTTTGTTTCAGTATCTATCATATTAAAACTCCTTAAAGCTTGTAAGAAAAATTTGATGAGGCTGACCCCCAAAACGAGAAGCAAATACTTTGTCTCCTCTAAATGATTCTATTTGTTCGATACGCTCTATCTTACCATGAACCAGGTATACAGCTTCTTGGTCAAGCTCATCTCTTTCCATAGTGTTTAAAATATCACGAAGTCTGGCGTATGTCATTTTACTATTGCAAGACCGTGTTGATCGATATTAACAAGGTCATACTCCTTTAAAATAATTTGTTTAACTGTGGGGTATGAGAGAAACGTTTTGGCATCTTTCTCAGAGTTGAAATAATACTGTTTATCGCGCTTTCCGGTAGCAAGACAAGTACCACCTCCAACCTCCTTACCTCCAAGCTTATCAGCAAGAATACCTAAACGCTCTTCTTGTGTACTATAACGGTACTGCTTTTTAATATATACTAGCAAACTAACTTTGTTGGCTTTGTTTTTCATCATACCTATATTATAGAGGAAGCTAAAAATCAGGCAACATTATTTTTACGAACAATATCTACTTTACAACTCAAAGAGTTACATCCTGTTATATCTTTTACAGCCCTACTAGCCTTGCTATTAAAATTACCAAAACCTACAGGTATCTCATCAAACCATGAAAATTTGGTTAAATCAACAATTATTTCTGTTGGAAGATCTGTTCTATTGGATTCATACTTAATGTCATATAAACGCCAAAGCACATTATTATTTATCAGATAATTCAGATTCCTTCTCCTTTGCTTCTTTATAGTCAAGATGTTGTGAGGAGTCTAAAATAAAATCCAAAAACATATCGAACAGCTCATCAAGCTCTTTATTCTTTCGTATAAGGTCTCTGGTATGAGGAGAAAGCTTTTGAAGAAATGTACTGAACAGATTATTATATTTTGTAATAAAACATCTATCTATTACGTCTGTAACGTCTTCTTTTGTAATTTTTTTCAAACTTATGATCCTGATACTTGTTATATATTTTTAAAATAATTACAGCTACAAATAATAAACAACTTACCAATAGTTCAATAAACTTCCTCACCATCATTATTTAGTTCAAACCCTTCATCTTCTAAAATTAATTGAGCTCCATCTATTGCAATATTAATAGCGTCTTCGTATTCTCCGCTATCAAGACATTCTACAATAGCTTCTATCTCACTAGCAACAGTTACAGTATCAGGAAGGTCATCAATAGAAAGAGGACAGTGTTTATTAATTTCTAGATTTAATAGCCATCGTGCCACTTCATAGTTGTCATGACCCGCATCGATATATGCTTTTACTTTAGAAGTTGTAATCATAAAAATAAGTGGCTTGTTCGCCTTTCTGATGAAGACCAAACCGACTATATTGGGTTTGCTGTCCAACCTCACACCACCTCTTGGCTTTATTTCTCCAGCTAAGAACTTTAACTTTGTTATTAGGATTAGAAGTTAATTTATATTCTTGATCATGATTATCAGAATAATGCCCGCAAAAGCCTCCGGGATGAAAGTCTTTAGGTTTTCGCGTACATTCAGCATCGAGCTCGCGAATCTTAATCCTTCGAGGGCTAATAATCTCAACAACTTCCCAAGCATCTCGATCAGTATAATGAAACTCTGTAACATGCTGACCTACAAACGGCTTCTCTTCTGGTAAGTTTGATGTCTTAACTTTCATACATCTAGTATATTGGAATTTAGAATTTAGGCAACTCTTATTTTAAAAGGTCTGAAATGATTTATACGGCGCTGGAGTGAATGATTACGAATATCAAACATTACATACCGATTATTATTCTTATCAGTCTGAATAAGATCTGGTTTATTTTCTAGATAATTTAACATAGCCTTTCTATCATACTCTACAGCTAATCCTGTATCTGTATCTACATGTATCATACGATGATTTACCTTATCTTTAATTTCATCTGGATATACAAAGAAGATATAGTTATTCATATTACCTTTTACATCGGCAGTATAACTATACTTCCACGAATCTTTTTTGAATTCAAAATCAATACCTTGTAACTGTTTATCGCGCCTATCATGAAACCAAGTTACTTCATTATAAGTGCGCTTAAGATATGAATGAACAAGCTCTTCAGCTCTAACACCCTTACGAACATTAGGTTTATCACCAAACGCGCCGATTACTGACTTAGTCCATTTTGAAGTAACTCTATCGCTCATTTTCTTATTATCGTTGGACGAAGATAATAGTTCAACTTCTTTATGATATTCTTCTCTTAATTCTTTAAACTTCTCTAGCCAATTCTCTCGCTTATCTTGAAACACTTGAACCTCACCGGTCTCACAAGTAATAAGAATAGTTAAATCTGAAATAGCAATACCTGTTCGCTCTTCAAACATGTAACTATAAGCTGTAGCCTGCATAAAATAATCCCATATAAACTCTTTCTTCTTAAGCTTTGAGCTAGTCTTAAAGTCTATAATAGAAGACTTTCCTTCATACTTTCCAATACAATCAACCTGACCGGCAACACGTAACTCATTGGAATATAAATGTTGTTCAAGACAAATAATATCAGATATCTTATCTAATAAAGGGGTAAACCTATTAAACATCTCTCCAATACTTTCAGTGATAGGTTCTTTCTTGAGATACTGTTCACAATTATTATGAAAGGAGTTACCGCGAATAGTAGCCGCTTTACTAATCTCTTTGGCTACTTCTTCTCCAACCTGTTCGCGCCATCTCTTTAATTGTTCTTTTTTACGTTTAGATATAACGGTTGTGACTGAAGGGTATTTAGTACCGTCAGGTGTAACGTAATATCTTGTTCCCGATTCCAGAGTTACTTTCTGTAACACCGGCAGTTGTATGTTCATTTCCTATATGTTAGGTGACTTTACTAATATAGTCAAGCTTTTTTATGTGTTGTGCTTTAATTTCCAAATACAGTTAGCATTACAACAGGTTCGTCTGAAACACCGTTATATCCGGGGAATGCATTCCATACTTGAATCGAAAAACTAGATGTAGATAACATGTTTCCAGTACTAGGGGTATCAGGTATAGGTTCTACAAAAGTATCTCTACTAGAAGTTTTGCCAGCAGTTCCGTGCCATACATAATTTGCATCTGACATAGGAGTTGTAAAATAAATTGTATAGTTTCCATTTGCTGTCTTTGCTACTCTTGAAACATTATAGCTTGCTCTTATAAGTCTATCTGTATTAGATGTTGTTACAGCTCCGGAAGTATCTCTTATCCCACTGAAATTTACCCAAGCTTTTGCCACCCCAGGGTGAACTAGCTCGCCTGTTTTCTTTATTTTAAGCAACGTCTGATTTCCTACTCTGAATACAAAATTAGATCCCCCTCCATTCATATTAAATACCATATTCTCCCAGTATAAATCTGAACTTGTATCAGTATCTTGCCCAAAAAATATACCTGAAGGAGTTCCAGCATTATCTGATCTAACTATAGAAATACCATCTAGAGAAGTATTCCCTGCAGATCTAATATCTTTTATTCTAACAGTAAGCTTTGCATTATTATCAGGTGTAGTTCCTATACCTACATTACCTACATTTTGAAGTATAGCAGAAGCAGGAACTGCTAATGTAGAGCTACCAGTACTAAAAGGAATAGAGCTATTGCCTGTAGGAGTACCTTGAGTTAACTGTGATATTGTTACATCAGCCATATTAATTAAAAGTTACAGTATCTGTAATACCTGCTGTCCCAATTGTATATATTTTATACCCTAGTGAAGGGTAATTTGTCTGCACTATTCCGCTACTAAAAGTAGCTGTAAAATTTTCTGGTACTTTTAAAACAACAACACCCCCGCTTCCCGAACCACCCGTTCTGTTTCCTGCTAAATCTGTACATGAACCTCCTCCTCCGCTTCCATAGGAACCTCCATTACCACCATTAGTATTAGGAGGAGCGCCTATACCTCCAATACTAACACCAGGACAATCAATTCTTCCATTACCGCCTCCTCCGCCCCCTCTTCCTCCACCACCCCCTCCACAGCAATACATAATTCCTGTTATTGATGAAATTCTTCCAGCTCCTCCGCTTCCTCCTGTTTGCCCGTTAAAATTTTGTCCTGCTCCTCCAGCCCCTCCTCCTCCTCCTGCACCCTGACTTCCAGTATTGTTAGCATATGCTCCTCCACTACCACCCGAATTACCTTGACCGGAAGTGCCTGTTCCTCCGCTCCACGAATTATTACCTCCGCCGCCTCCTGATGCACCATTGCCCGCAGAATTAAAACTATAAACACCCCCTCCGCCTCCTCCAAGTGCAATAACGCCGGCAAATGAGCTATTACCTCCATTACTTCCTGGTACAGTAAAATAAGTACCACCTGCTCCACCGGCTCCTACAATAATACTATAAGAAGTACCTAGAGTGATAGCTAATTTTGATTCAAGAAAACCGCCTGCTCCTCCTCCACCTCCAGCTGTATAATTATTACCGGTGCCTCCGCCTCCACCTCCTCCGCCAATAACTAAATACTCTACTAATAAAGAATCAGCTGTTTTTGAATCTAATGCTCTCCATTCTGTACCATTATAAAATTCTAATAAACTTGTAGTGGAATTAAATCTTATAGAACCTAATGTGAGAGTGGATGGTCTTTGCGCAGTAGTTCCGGTAGGTAATTTTATAGAATCTGTTCTTGTTCCTATAGTATTAATAGCACCACTTAATGTAGTTTTACCAGTTGTATTACCGCTAGAAAACGGTAGAAACGCCGATCCTGAAGGAGATAGATCATCTAATCCAGATATTGTTACATCGGCCATAATATTATTTAATTCTTTCTGAAAGCTCTTGAATAGTTTTTACTAATATAGTCAAGCTTTTTTATGTGTTTAACTAATAATACTCAGTTAAGTTCCAAACAATTGCTTCTCCTAAGTTTCCTTCACCAGAGCCAAAATTAAGCTCTATATAGCAATATCCTCCAAATACCCCTCCTGGAATTCCCCCATCAGCGCCTTTTATATCTATGAATGCCTCCCATCCACTAAACCCTACATTTATATTTGGAACATTACCATTCTGTAAATCTTGTAAAGTTATAACACTACCTATTCCGTTACCTACATAATCATATGAACCAACCCAGCATCTCTCTCCATTTCCAACTTGAGAAGAATGGCCGCCCATTCGAATATAAACACCCACCCTTGTCCAAAAATTTGTACCTGTTGGATAATTTGTTGTACCGCTAAGATAAGGTCTGAATTGAATTAATCTTGTATAAGAGCTGTTTGAAACGCCTTTTGTACTATAATGCTTTTTAAATGTAAAATATCTATCCTGCTCATATACGGATGCTGCATCTGCTGCAATAGCTCTTTCACTTCCCATAACGGTAATTGTGGATTTGGCATTGGTAGTACCCACTCCAACAGTACCACCATTAGCATTTAAGAGTAATGATTTATTGCCAACGCCGCTGTGAACCGATTGTATATAGCCACAATCAATACTATTGTCAAATCCTATATTAACTCGCTTTGCTGTATTTTTATATTGTGCACTTATAATACCATTATCTAGATTATAATTTGAAACTGTTGATTCTACTGTAAGACCAGTTCCTCCAAATGAGCCGGGATTGGTGACGCCTATAGCTATAGGGGTAGAAGCGCTTTGAAATATAGCAGATATAGGAGATGCTAAAGTAGAAGAGCCTGTACTATAAGGAATAAGCCCGCTTCCCAGAGGCGTTCCTTGTGTTAATGATGATATTGTTACATCGGCCATAATATTATTTAATTCTTTCTGAAAGCTCTTGAATAGCTTTTACTAATATAGGTATTAAAGCACTATATGAGGCTTCTAGCTTATCAGGATTTTTATCAGATACTAAATTAGGTACTTTTAATTTATTTTTATTTTCAGCTTCAATAAGATCTTGTGCGATAAATCCAAAATCTTTTATACCTATCTTTTGTTTATCTCTTGTATTCCAAGTAAATGATACTGGCTTTAAATCATTTATAAACTTTAAACCGACATTTAAGTCAGTAATATCTGTTTTATCTCTTGAATCAGATAAAGCTTGTATAGTTTGAACTGCACATCTTAAATTTGTAATTGAACCGTTACCTAAATTAATTGTATTATTATCGTTGTTAGTACTTCCGTAAGATCCGTTTCCTATAAATGTATTGTTTGATCCAAGATTATTATATCCTGCATTATACCCTAAAGCAGTATTATAATCGCTACTTAAATTATTAAAAAGTGTACAATATCCTAATGCAGTATTATTGGAACCTGCTCGATTTTTAACAAGCGAATTATTTCCTACGCTAACGTTATTGACTACAACCGGAGCAGCAGTTCCAGTACCTGTACCTGCATTAGTAGCTCTAAAAGTACTTCCCACGCCTGCCCCTACAGCTGAACCACAGAGAGAAAAATCTGTATTACCTAACGATATAATTCTATAAGTTAAATCAGAAATAAAATTACCTGCCGTGACTGCTGCACCCGTATTAATCATTGCCATATATCCTAATGCAGTATTTCCAGTTCCTGCAATACAAGAATTCAATGCACTGGATCCTACCGCTACATTATAATAAGAAGTTAAGCTAGCAATTAAAGTACTATCGCCTATAGCTACGTTATTATTACCGTCTGTTGAAAGCATCATAGAAGAGCTTCCTATAGCTACATTTCTATTACCTACTATATTTTTTGATAAAGAATTACTACCTACTGCTGTATTATAAAACCCCGAAGTATTATTTTCTAAACTTACATACCCCAGAGCAGTGTTAGAATAGCCCGTAGTGTTCGATTTAAGTGCGCTCGCCCCAACTGCAACTTGCCAAGTTCCTGTTGTGTTAGAAATAAGTGAATCGGTTCCTAATGCAGTATTAGAAGAAATAGAGTTATTACCTCTACCTATTGTTAAACTATTTACATTAATATCAAAATTTTTAAACAATGAAGAAAGAGGAGAACTTTTTGTAGATGATGAATTTATATTAGTGTATGGGACTACCCCATCAATAGATGGCTCAACTCTAGTTAATTGTGAAATAGTTACATCTGCCATTTAAGTATTTATTAAAAAAAGAGCGTATATATTGCTATATACGCTCAATTTTCGCGTCACGGTTCGCGGAAATAAACTAGCAATCTGCCAGGTCAACTACACCGTTATCGATATTAATTTAGGTCTAACTTACGACCAAGTTAAGTGTAATTGGTCTATATAATTTGATGCGTTGATTATCTCGCATCTAAACCTTAAGACCTGTAATACTAGCCAGGGATTTTATTATGTATGATTTCTAGTTGAGATGGATTTACTGCAAGGTGTCTTTGACGACTATTCTTACTACCATCATCATACTCCCATTCATATGCGCCCATATCTGCACGCACTCGCCTGCGGGTCACGGCGTTGGACTATTCAGGATTTACCTTCGAGGTCCCAACCTCTACTTCCTACAGATTTGCTATCAAAGAACTAAAAATGATTATACGTGCTTTTATATTAGGTGCAACTAGTTTTTTAATTTATTTTTGGACGAAGAAAGAATTTCCTGACGATCTAAAAATAAGAGTATACTCATAAGCACCCATAGTTTCATGAAGGATTTTTTCATCCATACTATGTTCCACTCCTATTAGTGTAGGTCTTGTTTTTGTAAAATCATTAGAATTAATTACATCTATATCAGCACCCTCACAATCTATAGAAAGATAGTCAATATGTTCTACGTCCTTTAGAATAGTACTAAGTTTTAACGTTTGAACATTAACTGTTTTGTTATAATAATTACCATACCTTGACGCCACTCTATGCTTGAATTGTTCGGATATGGTTGAACTTTGCCCAGAGTCGACATCACCATCGTTATAGATATAAAATGGTAGTGTCGTTTCTACTATAAAAGCGGCATTATTGTAAAGCTTAATATTTTCATCATTTTTATATAGCTCTTCTAAATTCTTAAAATATTCAGGATGAGGTTCAACTAGTATACCCTTCCATTTTCTATTTAAAATTAAATGTCTTGAAGCAGAATGCTTTACTCCATCTGCAGCACCTATATCAACAAGAAAGCCATTCTCTTTACTATTAAAGAATTTTTCTAGAAATGGTTCTTCATCACCATATTGTGCGAAATTATTCATTTAACAACGAAAAAAATCAACAATAAAGCCAAGAGAACATATTACTAGTAAACCAAGAACTGTAATAAGCATGAAAAGATTTATTATAGCTTTATTATATATGCAAGAGCGTAATAGGGAGGTCTGTTCTCGTGAGGTTGATCCTCACCGGCAGTATTCATACTTATACTACCTCCAGTTGTAGCAGGACCGCCAACAAAAGGCCACGGTCCTTGACCACCACCTCCAGAGGAGTATGTTCTAGAAGATACGTTATGACTATGTGCAGGCATTTGTGCTGTTGTTAAAGTTACTGATGCTACACCTCCTGTATCATTAGGGTTATAGCTACTTCCCGCTCCTACTATAAATCTGTCCTGTAAATTAGGTGTACCGTTTAATCCATTGCACAGCGCCCATCCGCTAGGAACAGAAGCAATAGACCCCGACCACATCATAATTACCCCTGTAGGGATAATTTGATTTAATGTTGCTTGATAAGTAGTTCCGCCCTCAGAATAAGGAAATAAAGCTGAACTTCCAGGCTGCCTATTGTTTAATCCAGATATGGTTACATCTGCCATATCTAATATTTAATAGACTAAACCTTACTTCTTTTTCTTTTTAGTCTTTTTCTTTTTCTTCTTAGGAGCAGCTTCTTCTTCCTTATCAAGAAAATCGAAGTTAGGTAGATCTTTCTTAAGAACATCATACTTAACGTATTCAACAACGTCAAGTGCTTTATTCTTAGCAGTAAAAACTAGA
>Ga0214923_10001921_pt1 | contig 28637 bp, 39 predicted proteins | sample LL1510_MetaG_FD_177993 | JGI IMG/M metagenome (GOLD analysis project Ga0214923, IMG submission 177993) | Freshwater microbial communities from Lake Lanier, Atlanta, Georgia, United States - LL-1510 | ecosystem: Environmental > Aquatic > Freshwater > Lake | place: USA: Georgia | collected...
CGCTCACCCGCCGCGCCTTTAGCCCGACTATTGATTTTGCCCATTGGTTGGGTTTAGCTGTCAACCCATACCAGTGTCGAGATGTATTTTAATCTATTTTAGTTACGCCAAGTCTTATTAGCTCTGCTAATATCATCATTAAATCGTCTAATCATTGCCATCATAGTCAGTTTCTCAACTATCTTCTTGTTCTTCTTGACCCAAGCCACAGCCTCGTCAAAGGATTCTGCATCCTTCAGCCCTTCTTCAAACTTAGCCCAAGCCTCTTTCTCGTTCACAAGCTTTGGAATACACGCCAGTTCTGGCCTGTCGATGGGCAAAGTTTAGTTGTTATGCTTTTGCACTTGGCGATGGGCAACAGCCAGAACAGATCATCGTTCATGCCCCAGCAGGCCACATAATCCACGCCACTGATGGCGCGCTTGGGGATATTAAATCCATTGCCACTGCTGGTAGTGAAGCGGTACTTAGTGCGCCCAGGCTCTACGGTCTGCGCGGTCTTAACTTGGATGCGGAAGAACTTATTGTTCTTCTCTGCCACTACGTCATAACCAGCAAAATCTTCGTAAGGCGTAAGCACGTTATACCCGCACCGCAGCAACGCGCCTGTAACGCGAGCTACTCCAACTGCTCCAACTTGGCGCGATGTTAATTTCATGCTTGACGGCTTTCGGTTTGTGCTAGAGACTTTTCCCAATGAAAGCAATAATAACTATGACACTGACGGCGATGTTGATGGCATCGGTGATGGCGGAAGATGAAACCGAAATGAATGACTTCGTTGGCGGAGTTTATCGTGGAGGTGGAAATGTTCATAGGGCTGGTAGCGTGATTATGACTGAAGATGGATTGATATTTAAGTCTGGAAGCAGATTCATTTATCAGAATGGACAAGTATGTCAGCACGTTGGATCAACATATATTCGCGAGGATAATAGTGTTGTTGTTCGCGCTGGTAATGCATTTGTGTCAAATGAAGGTTTAACCGAAAAGGTTGGATCTTGTTATATTGGTCCAGTTAATTCATTTACTGCTGGATCAACCACAGTAAGACAAGGCTGGGCAAGCCGTTAACCCTGCCCAAAGGTTGACAATCTATTTCTAATCCTAGCCTCTAAGCCAGGAATGAATTTTCTTCGGTTTGGATCAAGCTCTGCTCGCTTGTACTCATCCTGCAATTGAGCATCGCTGGCCGCACGCATTAACGCTCTCGGCTCAACCTGGTTGATTGCGGCTAATGTTTTAGGACCAAACCCGCCATCTACTGCCACCTTCTGCCCCAGCGTGTTCAATCCTTGCTGGATGTACTTCGTTGCACCGCCCAGCCCACGATTAAACGCGAGATCCTGCGTGAATGGTTGGAGTGCTTGAGGGAGTTTCTCAACGAGTGGCGCGGTATATCCTTGGATGTACTCTGCCGCTGCTTTCGCTCTTTCTTGCGCTGGGAGCGACGAGATTGCTTTGAATGCTTCTGGATGGTATCGGTCATTGATTCCAGCTACCTCAAAGCTTCCGCCCATATCTCCAGTTGGCAACTTATATACAGCAAGATTGCCCTGCTTATCCTTGCGGCCCTCCCACTCAACGGTTTGCAAGGGCAGCGGAAGCGTGCCAGAAGGTTGTTGTGCTGGTGTTGCTGGTGGCTTAACATATTCACTCATAGGTTCTATCCTTGCGGTCTGTTCTGGCGGTTGCTGTGGTGGTTTTGAGTAAGGCTCAAACTCCATACGAATCGCGTTGTTGCGATCCTGCTGGCTTAAACCAGTTTGGCGTGATGCCGATCCAGAGATGTCAAATTTAGCCATTTACTCTCCTTGTTGCATCATAAGCTCTCGGCCTATCTCTTGACGCTTCTGCATCTCCTCTGGAGATAGCTCGCGCCTCATACTCTTTGTGAGTGACTTGCTGATCTTGTAGTCTCTGTATTTGTTGTTGGCTATTGCTGAAGCGTTGTCAACGCCCATACCACCAGCACGCATTGCAGAGATAGCCTCAGACCTAGACAGACCAAGCAACATGGCAGCGTGAAAATCCTTGTTTGCCTCATCGAACATAATCTTTCTGCGGTTCTCCATTTTGGCGAACTGCTCCCGCACCTTGGCTTCTGGAACATTGCCAACCGCGCCATATGTTTCGGTAAATATTCTGCCCACATCGGCCATATCAGTATTAAACCTGGATGCCTTCGACTCTAGTGCTTTTGATACATTGATGGATTGAGGACGGATGCCGAATAGCGCGGACAACTCCTCGGATGGCTTGTAGATACGGCCATACTTGGAAACGGTTGTATCGGGTTGACCAGTTAGGGCGTATCCAATCCTTCTGAATTGTGATACAGTTGCGGGTTCGTTTTGTCTCAACAAATAATTGATTGTACTTAAGGTTTGATCAATAGTTGTATCTTGTGGATTGCGAATTGATCTTCCTTGAGGTGTTTTTCCATAAATCGCAGAAGCAATTGAATTTGCTAAAATGCTTGGACCAATATAAGACTCAAGAAAATCTTTTGTTGCATTAAGTATTGACTCTTCTGGATCTCTGCCAGTTGCAACTGCAAAAGCTGGTCCTTTAAATACTTCGTATGGATCTGTGTATGAAATGTCAACGTATCCAACATCTTTGCCGTCTGATCCAGTCGGCATAAGCGTTGCATTCTTTTGATATGGAGCAACAAAACGCCTTAAAGCCTGCATTTTCCTATCGTTAAATCCAGTTGCCCACATACCTAGCCTTGTTATCGCAACGGTTGCAGTGGTAGCCGCAAGAACTCCAATCAATCTTTCAAATCCATACCTACGCATTCCTGGTGTTTTCAAATCCTCGCCAGCATATCTGAGTGTATTTGGTATAATTCTCAACATTTCGGAAGGCCAAGACATAAAGTTTCCAAATATTGGCTGAAGTCTCAAAGCCTTAACAACTCTTGGAACTCTAGAGTAGGTTGCTCTAGTGTTTTTTACGCGCTCTGCCCCTATAACCTCTGCCTCTTGGCGCGCCAATCCTCTTCCATTCATCAGCCTTCTAGTTTCATATTCCCAAGCTATAAGCTTGAATAGATTATCTCCAGCGCGGTATAACCTATTAAGGAAATCGACTCCTTTCTTTAGGAAATTGCTACCCCTTCCAGCCAATTCTTCTGCAAAATCAATTGTTGATCCCTTGTACTGCTGCGCATCCTTGAGCATTTGCGTAAATTCATTAAGAACAGTGTTATCGTAAATTCCAAGTTGAGTTGCCCTAGTTAGGTAAGCTCGCCCTTCTTTGGTATCCATTCCTGGGATTCCAAACTCATTCAACACGGTTCTTAATGGCTTCATACTTCCACCAAAAAAGATGTTACCATTGGCAACTTCAATCAATACGTTTGAAATTGGATTCCTAAACTGAGCCTGGATGCTACCAACTGTCTTGCCCCACTTGACCCATGCATTTGCCATTGAGTAAAGCTGAAACAATGTTCCGCCTTTGTGCATCATCTCAAAATTCTCAATTGCATCAACAAGTTCTGGTTCTGCATAAAGTCCATTTAGTGGCGAGCGCGTATCAGAACCATCAGCAGCAATCTGTTTAACAGCAGTTCCAGTTGGCTTTTCAAAGAACAGCTTGTTTGCGATGCCAAATTCCTTCAGTTTGTTCAACTGCTCCTGGGATTGGAGCAGGTTAATCATCTTGCTTGCAGATCTTGCGTAATTAATGATTGGATCGTTGTATTCTCCCATCAAATATCTGATCTGCTCTGGGATGTCCTGTCTTGCCTTTGTAATCCCAAGCTTCTTTCCAATTCCAGAAGCTTGAATCATTGATTCCATAGGCTTATCGCGGCCTTGCTCAACTATCTCTCTAATCCTGCCCTGCACCTCTTCTTCGGTAATGCTTGGATTCTGAGCCTTTAGCTCATTGCGAACAAATGTTTCAGCTTGGGTATACTTGGCTAGATCCCTTTTCTTTAGCAGTTCCACATTGAACTTAGGATTATCAAACTTCTCGTAAGAACGAGTTAGATACTCGCCCTTATTCATTCTGATAATGTCAGCCTTGCTCATTCCAGAAGGACCAACTTCCTGCGAAAACACGCCAGATTGGATCAAACCTTCCGACAGGTTGTCAAGCTGACGGCGCATCTGCTGTGCTACGGGTCTGATTGCTTCTGGAAGATTCTCTGCTGGCAAATAACCCCGCAGGAACTGATCGACCTGGAGCGACTGTTGTGGAGTTAACTTAGGCTTGCCATTAAGCTCTCTCGCAGCTTTGGCTAGATCCTTCAGCGTGAAATCAATCTGCTTGAGCATAGCCTGCGTGCGCGATCCCTTGGCTTCCATAATGTCAAACATCTCTTTTGGAAGATTGCCCTCTGTAGTAAGCCATTTCTGCGCTACCTTGGCCGCACCTTCCTGCACATCGGATACAATGAACCCAGCCTCACCAGCCTTGCCACGCATTGGACGAGGGATGGTTGGTTTAGATACAGCTTGTTTTGGTTCTCTAATTAAAACAGAATTGCTTTCTTCAAATTTAGGAACAAACCCATTCCTTTTGTACCAATCACCAAGCTGTTGAAATGTTAAAGATTTTTGTCCCTTGCCAGAAAGTGATTCAACTGTGGCTGGTTCAAGCTGAAGCGTTACATTTGATTTATCAGCAATATCAGTAAGCTTCTTTAAAGCATTGCTTGCACTTCCAGTTCCACGTTTTGTCGGATCGGTTACAATTCTTTCAACGGTATAAATTTGATTGCCATTTTTATCAATATCGGCCTCATACGATTGGGAAACCTTGCCTCTTCGCAAATAAAGACCAGAAGATGATACTGCAATTCTTGTATCCCCAGATACAATTGTGCTGTAATAACTATTATCTATTTTTATCCCACCTTCTTTTTCCCAGTTTTTATTTTCATCGTAATCAGATGCGGCAAGATATTTTACTCCAGATTTATTTATGTTTTTCTGCCATTCAAGATATTGCTGACCTGGATCGGAATAAGAAGTTTCCACAATTGGTTTTTCTTCTTTAACAGCCACAGCCTCCAAATCCTTTCTTAATGCTCGCTGCCCCTGCGGAGATTGCCTAATCCTCTCCTCCATTCCCTTCTCTAATTCAATTACTGCGGCTGCTTCTTCTGCTTTTCTTGTCGGCCTAAACTCACCTTCGGCTGGCAACGCCAACCTCTCGCTACTAGGCAACTGCGTTCTTGGCGTGACAATCGGACCTTCGCGCACAATCTCGCCTTGCAGCCCGCGAGTGTCTGGAATAATGGCCTTACGATTTATGCCCTGTGATTCTGTTGTAAATACGTTTGTCTTAGGTACTGGATCGTTTAGGTCGACTAGGCTTTCCTGCATTGGCGTAATGATTCCACGCCGTTGCATGGCTGCCGTGTCTGCCTGCGTGCCACGTACGTTTCCGCGCACGCCTGCCTCTGGTAATTGTTCCTGCGGAATTACTGTTGCTGGTTTAATTGGACGCTCTTGTGATTGTGGCCGAGCGACCTGTATTTCGGTTGAAGTTGGTGCTGGCAGTGGCTCGTAATAAGGGCGAACTTCTGTTGGCGCGCCACCTTCAAGATTTACTTTATCGAGAACAGTCCTACCACCAAGTTGAACTTCAGTACGCTTGGCTCGCTCAACTCCAGTTGCCCGTGTCCTTTGCGCTTCGTTTAGGATTTGTTGCCAATCACGCACCTCGGCTGGAGTAGCTCTGCCAGCCTTAACCTTATAATTCAAATCCTTAAACTCGTTGAAATTGTATCCCTTCACCCTAGACCCGCTGCCAAGACCAGCATATAGCGCGCCGAACAGAGCGTCCTCGGCAACTGTGCCAGGAGTAACCTCACTTCCAGTAATAGCCCTAACCCCACTGCCAACAGCCGCACTGACTCCAGCAGAAGTACTAACAGCTTTTCCAAGCTCTTGCGCTGCCTTTCTTGCGCCCATCTCTTGAAACAATGTTTTACCAGCTTGAACCAATTGTGCAGCACCAACCGTACCCATAACAACCTCTGGAGCGTACTGACCAGCGGCAGCAAACCCAGGAGCAAACTCTCTTGACCTAGCAACCTTTGGAGTGAATTTCTGTAAACCAGCCTCTGCTAATTCTCCGCCAGCTATTGCTCCACCAACTCCTCCGACTATCGCACCCACTGGACCTCCAACCGCCAGCCCTCCCAATCCTCCACCGATCCCGCCCATAACTGATGCCGATCCCTTGACCAAGCCAGCCGTAAGTGCAGCAGTTTTTACATTGGCTGGAACATCAACAGCCTGCGTGTTTATGAAGTCATCAATTTCAACATCTTGTTCTGGCGTGTAGTCTGGAAGCGTAGATGCGTACTGTTTTGTTTCCGCACCCCATTGGCGAGCCAAGTCAACCTGCTCTGGATAGGTAAGAGTCTTGTAATCTTCGGAAGCCTTGATCTCATTCCACGCTGGAGGTTCTTCTAGTTTTGGCGGTGGCTCTGCTTCTATTGGCATACCTGCCAGTTGCCTAATACGATTGGCTGACGATAGCTCTAGGGCTTCAGCCATGTTATCTACCTAGTCTTGTTTTGATCCAGCTTGCGGCTTGTGGCTCGACTTTACCCTCAAGAGCATCTTTTAACTGATTCTTCATAAATTGAGGAGTTATATCAGAATCTAGCAGTTGTATGGCTTGAGGTACGGTAATAAAAAGCGGATTACCATTTGCAGCTATAAGTGGAATTTTTCCGCTTGACGCTGCGCCAGTAAGCCTGCTTCTTACATCAGCACTTGCCATTTTAATTGCATTATCTCTTGACTGACCCTCTGCCTCATAGGTTGCCGCAACTTGCGGAACTTGTGTTCTATAAATTCGACCATAAACATCTGCTCCAGCAGTTCCAACTTCTGAAGCAAGAACAGTTTGCTTAACACCACCCATATCAATGCTCGCAGTAGGAAGCAAAGACTTCTCGCCAGCTAGGTAATTCTTTGCTGCATCAACTCTTGCTTGCCTTGCCCTAGCTTCAACATCAAGTTGCCCCTGCATCTTTGTTGCCTCAAGAATGCTTGGACCACCTTTTTCAACCATTCTTGCGCCCATTTCCTCGCCGATTGGAATGCCAGTTTCTTTTTGTTTTTCTTGCTCAAGAAAAGCTGCTACATCGGCAGCCCTGCCAGCCCTTCCTATTGGAGTTGACATTGTCTCTTCTTCGCGCGCCTTTGAGATATCCATACGCAATTTTTCCATTTTCAATGCATCTTCTTCAGCCTGCATTGCTTTACTTGCGCGATATGCCCTAATGCTATCCATTTGCCAAGGCAAAGGAATGAGTGGATCGTTTGGATCTAGTGCCATAAATTACCCAATCTTTGAATCCATCCACTTGCGGATAATTGCTTTTATCTTTGGCTTGTTTCGGATTGATTCCGCAATTCTTTCTCCGTACTCAATGTAAAAGTTCCTCAAGTTGTCAGATGCTTTTGTTAGCATCCATTCCCTAAATTGCAACCATTTAGGATTTTCAATTCCGTAAACTTCGCGAGCAACCCAGCACAACAGTCCTGCGCCAGCAAGTGTGCCAAACCCACCAGCAAGATCCTTCACACCACCAGCGGCTGTTGCAAAATTCTGGAATGCATTTGGCTGCCTAGAGATCGCACCAACCTGCGCTCCGTATGTACTAGACAAATAATTGGCTTGAGATCCGTACAGGTTTGTAAACGCATTTTGCAATGCAACAGGAATCTCTGGATTGGTTGTCTGATAGAAGTTAGCGGCCGTAGACGGCTGTTGATTAAACCCACCAGGCAATGCTTGATTGGCTTGGATATACTGTTGCATCGCACCCTGCTGTTGGGCTGTCCGCTGGCCTGCAAGATTGTAGATCGAAGGTCCGCCACCAATGAAGTTAGCGGCTGCACCAAGCCTATTCTGACGCAATGCGTCACGGAACGCTATGTCAGCCTTGAGAGCGTCACCAGTTGACAAGCCAGACCCAAGGAAGCTCTGTGCCGCACCATAGCGTGCAAGCTTGCGTTGCTCGCCAGCAGCACCAATCTGCGCTGCCTCCTGCACTGCTGGTCCAATTCCAAAGATATTGCCACGGGCAGTCTGCGCTGCTCTTGCTGCCTGCTCGTATCCACGCCGTTCTTCCGCACCAATGGTCGAGCCAAGGCGTAATTGATTAAGAGCCTCGTCCTCAATGGTCTTGCGGATTTGCTCAGTCTCTGGCGTGGTCGTTGCACCAATTGGCTCAGTAGCCATCTGGCGATACTGCTGACCCAAGCCAACCGCAGTCTTGTAGGACTCTGGATCAATCTGGAAAAGCTGTTGTGAAGCACGCTCTTCGGGTAGCTGGACAAAGGATCGGAAGGATGTGATCTCCTTTAGCCCTTCTGGGCTATCCATCGTGATAGGCGTGAAATTCTTTTGCATATCCTGCGCGCCAGTAACTGCGCTGGTTACGCTTTTTAAATCATTGTTAAGTTGGTTAATAAAAGTCTCGGAAGAAGTACGCCTAGCATCACCAGCAGGAAGATCAGCAAGAAGCTTATTGGCTGTGTCAAGACGTTCCTTGATTCCAGCAATCTGCGCGTTTCCGCGATCAATTACGCTGTTTAGGCGGGATAGCTTGGAGTTGTTGTAATCGTCAACGATCTGTTGGTCGGATACTTGGAAGTTAAGCCTAGATCCAAGATCAGAAGATCCGTAGTTGCGATCAGCAGATAGTTGGGATAGGGCTTGGTTGAATTGTGGGCCAGCAGCTGCACCAGCAGGCGTTCCACCGCCTCCAACGGTTAATGCTTGGATCTGGGCAGCAAGAGAGTTGCGGGTATTTTCTTGTCCTTGAATTTGAGCCAAGCTTTGCTTCTGCTCTTCGTCTTTTGCGGTGTCCTTGTATTCTTGGTAGGCATTATCAAAATCACGAAGCATTGCATTCTTATCAACAGCGTCTGCACTATATGTTCTAGGACCGCTGTTCCAATTTCCGTTGTATGTAGATTTACCAGCTAGAAAACTCTTGTAGTCAGATGGAGGATTTGCAGACTGAAAGTGGCCTGGATTGGTGTAGAATAACTGATTCCAATTTGCTGTTGGAGCATATTTCTGATTGTAAAATTCTTCTTTAGATAAAACTGCCATATTACGCCTTCAATTCTGGACTACCAATATTCGTCCCAATCGTGCCATAGAAATCAACTGGTCCTGGCTGGCGATTAAACGCCACATTCTGCTCAACTGAGGCATAAGGCGATGTGCCATATAGACGCTCGAACTGGCGGGTCATCTGATCGCCTAATCCACGATTCAAGGCATACGCCTGTGGGCTAGTCTCATACTGCCTGCGGAGCGATTCTAGGGTGCGCTGTGGACCATATTGACGCTCTAGCTGTAATCCAGCCTGCACTCCTGCTTGTTGATCTAGGGCTGATAGCTGGCGTTCCAAGCCACGCTGTTGTGGTAGATATTGAATACGAAGCTTATTTTCAAGCTGCGCCATCTCTGGTGCTTTTTCAATATAAGTCTCAATATTCTTCTTGTACGCCTCTGCATTAGCCTGCGCCACCGCATTCGGATCGGGCGGGGGCGGCGGTGCAGGAATTGAAGGTCCTCCACCCATGTTAAACTCTAGCCTTTCGCATAAATGTCATATAGTCGTAACTCCTTGGTTTACCAGAACGATTAAAGGTGATCCGCTTGCGAGGACCAAAACGCTCCCAAAGGAGCAACAGCAAGCATCTCAAGGATTTAGCACCTTTTGAGGAGATAGTCAAATCAACAAACACATTCTCACCATCTTCGCTATGCACATAATGGTTAGGCTCTTGCCCATCCTTGATACACCTAGCCAAAGCTACGCCAGCAATCCCATCCTTATCCTCGACAATGCCAACCATCCCTTGCTTCTCAAACCAACCAAACCACTCAGCCAGGTTAGGCCACATAGCCTCTGGAACACCGCTTTGCTCAATGTACTCAACAGCCGTCATATTGTTTGCTGGATCTGAACTGTATCTGGATTGGCAGCAGCCGTGATCTGGCGGATAGCCATCTTGTTTGCTGGCGTGGAAATCTTGATGTTAAGCAAACGCCACTTCTCGTATTTGCGCAGGTCACTGGCAAGCTTCTTTTTGACTGATGTTGGAAGTACTGCTGGTAGCGTGAATGGAAGCGTGAGAACTGAACTTGCTATATTGATGTTTGATGCAACTTCAATATCGCCAACATCAATATCGCGCTGGATTGCAACAGTAGCATCATTTGAAAACGAATTGTCAAAGATGACCTCGAAATAGCTTCCATACTTTAGCGAGAAAGGATCGCCAAAGTTGAAGTCCTTGGTGCGCACATAAGACTCGTAATCAGTTCCAGCGTCTTGATAGTCTGCGGACGTAGTGCCAGCTGGAGATTTGTAGCCAGCATACTTCTCGATGATGCCATTGGTTTTCTTGAACATCGCCCTAGAGCCTTCTTGATTAAAGTTCGTAAGCGTAAACTGCATAACCTGAGGACTCCAAGTTCCCTCGAATGCGCTTAACGCAGTATTGTAAACCAAGAGCGTGTCGTTGTAATCGTTTGATCCAGTAGGTATGGCAAGGAAGTAGCGGTTATCGTAGTAAATTGCAGTAGCTACCCTAATAGAATCCGTATTGATGCTCTGGATCACATCCTTGACTATCTCCGAAACTGGTATGCCAACCGAGCTAAAGTCATCCGCAACTGACCGAACAAGCGATCTAATACCGTTATCGGATAGGAACAGAATGTCGCTGCTTACTTGTACAGCCGTTCCAGTTGCCACGCATCCAGTATTGTTTGAAATGATTGAAACAATCCAATCCGCGCCAGAGGTGGCATCGCTTGGAATGTCAACCTGGAACACTCTGCGCTTCTTGAATACGATCAGCCTATTCTTGTAGTAAGGCACAACTGCCGTAATCTGATCGCCGTCATCGCCGTTGACAACGATGCTGTTGGTCGTTGCCCATACAGAAGGATCAAGAATGTCGGAGGCATAAAGCGTGTTCCGATTAGCACCAGAGCCAACGCCAAATAATCTATTTTCAGCATTAACCAAAATCCTAATACCCGCTGGAGGAGGGCTGACTGTGGCTGTGGCCGTAGCACCAGACCCATTCCCAATGATTGTAACAGTAGGAGCAGTTGCGTAGCCAGATCCACCAGTAACAACCGTTACGCCAGTAACAGCCCCACCAGCGACAGTCGTAATTAACTCTGGCATTGTCCCGCCAAGTGTTGGGCCAGTAATGATTGCAGTTGCGCTAGTATAATTGCTACCGCCAGTTGTTACTGTGATTGCCCTAACCTTCCCGCCCTGCCTCTCAACCGCAGTTCCATCCCAAAAGTGTAGGTCGCTATCGGAATCAGATAGAAACATCTTGTCAACAAACTGTGCAAAAGATACCTCAATGTCTTCAGCAACGCTGTAGCCGTCTCGCCATTGGCTGGTGGCTGCTGTCCAGGTTATGTTTGTATTGGCCCATTCTTGGTATCCAATATGAGGAGTTGCGCTTCCGCTTGATTCAATGCTGTAAAATTTACCACCAGTAACAGTAAGCAATTGCTGGTATGCGGATGTCTCGTAGTAGCGCATCCCGCCAACGGAAGTTACCGCGCTGGTTGCGCCAGTCGCAAAGCTTGTTGCCCCAACGCGAGTCTCAAGATTGCCCTTTGGAGAAAGGGTCATATTGTACAACTCTTGTACTTGGTTCTCGGCTAGTAGGTCGGATTGTAGGCCGCTGGCTTGACCGCCAGTAAAATTGCGTATTCCGTCAAAGGACAGAACATCGTCCAAATTGTCGCTGTAATAAGGCATAAGCCTCCTTTACGCCGAGAACATTTCTTCTATGGTTAACTCGCCTAAACTTTGCGGAGTGATCTGCTTAATGCCACCAACCTGGCTCAACTCGTAGTTAGCCATAGCCGCAAGGTCAGAGTTCGCAGTCTGCGTTATGGCCTGCGCCTTGGCATACTGCCGTTCACGCTCCAGTGCATCAGAATGCGTCAAGGCTAGAACCAAGTGATGAACGTGAGGTAAGCGAAGCTCGTCATCCAGCGCAGCTTGGGATGGGGGAAAGTCAACAATGATGTTTGTGCGGGTTAGGCATTTCAGCTTCTCCACAACACGCAATGGGATTGTGCCAGACGTGGCAAGCCTTGGGTAAAGGTTTAACTGTGCAACTCCACTGCTGTTACGGCCAGTAAAATGATAGGTATCTGGATCGCCAGTACGCGCATCGTCAAGCAAGCCTGGGTCTTGGCTTACAATCGTTGCCAAGTCAATCGGGTCAACCTCTGCATCATTGTAGGCTACCGAAAGAGGTGTCTCAACATTAGTGCCTAGCGTGATCTGCCTGTTTGTGCCGACTGAATATGTGGAGTTGGTAACAGTCTCACGCCAAGGGGCAAAGTCCCACACGCGCCGATAGGCTAGGCTTGCGGCCTTTTGCAAGAAGGTAAGCGTATCGGCATCGGTCTTGCCAACCTTCTCGCCTGCGTATTGGGCGATTTCAGTTAGGGTCATTTATCCCTCTTGGTCTGGAGGAAGCGGAGTGTTGCCTTCGGAAAGCCATTTGAGATAGGCTTGGTAATCGGTATTGGCTGGCTCAAAGGGGATGCTAAAGGCTCCGTTTAGAAGTATGCTTATAACTTCTCCTCCAAGACCGTTAATCAATTTGTATGTTTTCATTTAAAGCTCCGCAGAAAATCCAAGGAACGCTGAATTGTTATTATCAGCTCGTAAAAACACAGCCTGTCCAATAGTAAGTCCGCTCGCAACGCTAACCTCAATAAATGCAACATCTAGAGATGAATTTGTTGAGTTTATGTTTGGAACTGCACTACAAGCCTGACCTGAGCCAGCCCCATATAGTACTCCATAATTTCCAGCTGTTCCAGTTGTTACCATAGTTGGAAGAGTCCTTTTTGTTGTTTTAAAAGTATATAACACGAATGCCCCAGTTGTTGCATAGTTTGAGCCAACTCCAAAATTAGAATAGACTTGATTTTTCCCAGTTTGCTCATAATACCTCTGACACAACGCCAACTCCGTCCCAATCGGCCTGCGCTCAAATTCGGTTGCGGTTGAGCCAACCTCAAATTGCACTCCAGTAATATAAAAAGTTGCTCCGTTTGTTCCCACTACAGAAGTTGCTCCAGTTGCAGAAACATATCCACCTATTGACGCATTCCCACCATTCCAAGCTCCAGCGGTTGCGCTATAAGTTGATCCAACTCCAATTGCAAAGAATATTTGCATTCCAAGCCCACTTGTTGTTAGCCAAGTTCCAGATGTATCACCAGAAATACTAATTGTTTTTTGCTCCCAAGTATTTGCTGAGGATATTGTATATGAGAATGGATATGATCTTGCAGTAGCACCTCCGTTATTAAATGCCCCACCAAATGTTCCTGTAAGGCTCGATCTAACCCAAAATGATAATGTTACTGCTTTTGCTCCAGCAGTACCCCAAGCCAAATCATCAACATTTTGACCCTCTATCCTTTGTTCTATTGCAAAAAAATCTCCAGTACCAACAGAAAAAGAGGACAGAGATGTTGCTCCGATGTATTTAGTGAATCCACTTGGAGGAGTTACACTTCCAGCGTTTTGAGCAATGCTAAATTTGGAGGCTTGCGTTAATCTGGCGCACCATCTGTCAATCGTATAGGTTGAGTCAGTCGTAGGCGTAACGCTCGCCCCAGCATTCCTCTGATCGATCCGCATATCACCATTGATGATGCGGTTACGGAAACCAGTTAATCCACTTGTAATCGCAGCCGTTCCAGTGCTTGTGACTTGGCCCTTTGCGTTGATTGCAAGAACAGGAACAGATGTTGCACCACCATAAGTTCCGAGGGTAGCACCAGTAGTGCCAAGTGTTCCTGTTCCCTGGCTAATCGTGAAATCACCAGCAAGGGTTGTGGAGAGATTGGTGATCGTTCCAGTTGTGCTGTTAAGCGTGGCAACTGTTCCAGACGTAAAGATTCCTGCTGTGCCAGTTGTAGTTCCAGCCGTTAATGTTGGGATAAGAGCGGTTGTAATCGTTCCGCTTGTAATCGTTCCATTCGTAATCGTGGCAGCAGTCGATGTAGTTGTTCCAGCGGTAAGGTTGGGAATCGTGCCAGTAGTAATAGTCGCGCTGGTGCTAACTGTCCGATTTCCAGTAGCCGTTCCGTAAGTCAACGCGCCAGTAAGGTTAAAGCTTGTAAAAGTCCCAGCGGTAAGTCCGTCATCAAAAAGATTCTGAACTGTTACCTTGCGTGGGGCTAGGGAAGCGTCAACGCTGTCTGGAGCGATGAGCAAAAGATCAGCAGTACCAATGGTTGTGATCTCCTGCTGGTTCTTGATGATAGCAGAATTTACAAGCGCGGTATCAATTAGGTTATGCAGGCCAGCCGCAGTAACAGTACCGTTGGTCGAGAAGGTCTGCTGACGATTGATTATGTTTGCCATATTAAGCTGTAAACCTCAGTGCGGCTACGGAGAAAATACCAGCAGGAATTGTGCCAGCGGTTGCTCCTTGGTTCTGGATTGAGTATTCAACAACATTTGTTGCGTTTGGATAAATGGACAGACCGATATTAACTGTGCCAGTAGCTGAACCCATTGAGTTCAATGATCCAATAACTATATCGTTAAGTGCTACGCCAGTTAATGCAAATGTTCCAGTAGTAGCGTCTGCTCCATTATGTGCAGCTACTGTGGCAGAAGTGAACGCTGCTGTGCCATAGCTGACTACAGTTAACTTTGGACCACTTGCTCCAACTTGGAGTGTTCCAACTGTGGCAAGACCACTATTGTTGATAGTGGTTGATGCAATAGTGCCTAGCGTTGCAGTGCCAGTTGATGCGGTAATGTTAGTTCCAAAGGTCGCTGGGCCAGATGCGAACAACGTACCAATTGTAGCCGTTCCAGTTGAAGCAGTAAGGTTTGTCCCAAAGGTAACAGCACCAGTAAGGATAGAGTCTCCAGTAACCGAGAACGAGCCAGTGCTGCTTACGCCAGTAGTGGAAAGGGATAGTGCGGAAGAAGTGTCATCTCCATCGGTAACAACTTGCAAAGCACCACTAAGCCCACCAGTGGTGAATGTCTTAAGAAGCTGTGCATAGCTACTGCTAATGGTCTGTGTTCCAAGTGTGGGCATTTAGTCTCCTAGTTAGAAAGTCGGTTTTTTAGGACATCCCAGGCCATTGAGCAAGCAAGCCCTATCAGCCCAGCTACAGCCAGAACCTTCGTCCGCAAGTGTTCCAACGCTCCTAACCTATTAGCAACATCCCCGTGAAAAGCAAGTGATCTTTCGATCATAGATATAAGCGTCATCTGGCGTTCTTCCATCCTGGCAAGTCGCTCTGACACGTTGGCAACCTTGTCCCTAAGATCCGAAACCTCATCAAGACTCACGACCTTTACCCTCCAGGTATCTTAGTGAAACCGCAAGATGGACAACGGCATCCACAACCTCGTCCCGATCTCGCCCTTCCTCGACTATCCGCTTGATGCTTCTGTTGACAGACAAAAGATGCTTTACCTTGCCAATGTACTTCGTCTCCTTGACCATGTTGTTGTTCTCCACAGCAAACTTTAACGCCTCCTTGAAACAGGCGTACTCCTGCGCCGTCATTAAGAAACGCAAACTCAAATTGGTCAGCCACATGGCGATGTGTTTCATTTGACATTACCAGATTTTACTTGACCAGCATCGGTAGCTGCGCCCATGTCGCTGTAGGGTGGCAATAACTTTTCTTGGATTGTGCCAGTATCGCCAAAACAACCAATCATACAAACTGGAAAGAATAGGATAAGAAACAAAGCTACGATGGGCATGGCTAGTCTCATGCTGTGAATGTTCCGTCAGTTGTGAAGGTATGGATTGTGTTCCCGCTGGAGCTAGTCACAGTTCCGCCAGATCCGCGCTGATCGCCAGTATAAGAAATAATCACAATTCCAGATCCGCCTGCTCCGCCTGCTCTGGTTGTTGCTAGATACCCCGCGCCTCCACCACCTCCTCCTGTATTTGCAGTTCCTGGGCTACCAACAAGACTATCCGATCCGTTGCCTCCTCCACCAGATCCTCCTGTTCCAGCGGTAAAACCAGAAACGCAACCTCCTCCTCCTCCGCCTGCATAAGTAACTGAAGATCCACTAATTGAACTTGCCTTACCAGATCCACCACTGCCAGACACAGTTCCAGTTGCCGTTCCGCCAACAGAACCAGCACCTCCGCCGCCAGCAACAGTATCTGCGTTGAATGCAACGGTAGGGCCAGCATTATTTCCTTGTCCAGATATAATTGCTCTTCCAGGCGAACTGTAACCACCACCGCCAGAACCACCATCTTGTTGCGCTGAGTTGGAGGCAGTAACACAACCACCCCCTCCACCCAATGCTATGTTTGGCCCAAAGCTAGATAATCCACCCCTTGTGTTATTCCCTGTGCCGCCAGTTCCAATCACAACAGGATAAATTGATCCGACAGAAACAGTAAATGTTCCTTCATTAAATCCGCCAGCACCACCGCCGCCGCCGCAAGAACTTACGGCGGACGCTCCCCCTCCGCCACCTCCGCCAACCACAAGATAGTTTACAAGATAACTTGTCGATGCCACTCCGCCACCAAAAAAGCCCATAAACTAACCCTGCCTTCCGATTAGTTGCGCTGTTCCTGTGCTTGTAATTCCAGCTATAGCTCCAGTTGGAATAAATGATGCTTCAAATGTAATTCCTTGTCCGCTTGTTAATTGAATGCCATTCGCAGTTGTTGCAGTTCCGTTGGTGTCAATAAACGCTGTACCGCTTGTGCATTGCACCAAAAGATATTTTCTATTCGCATTTGATGCAAACAGTGTTCCGTTGGTTGTTCCTGCTGTAAGAGTACCAATGGTGGTTGTACCATAGGTTTGATTTATATTGATGCGGCCAGTTGTGTCAGTTGAGATTGCCCTAAGATTTGTTCCATCTGTTCCAGCATAAAGATTTGCTGATGTTGGTACGGCAGATCCAGTTGTTCCAGCAGATGCCAACATTACATCCAAACGCCTTTTTCCTCCAGACGTTGTTGATGTTATGCCATTTCCAGATTCATCACGAAGATTGGCACTGATTGTTCCGCTTGATACGCTTGTAGTTCCAGATGAGACGACAACAGACCCATTAATTGGAAAATCTCTATCTATTCCAAATACACTTCCATCTCCATCTTGTATTGCATTTACAACATTTACGTTATTAACAGTTATGCCGTCAGCAATGTCAGCTTGAAGCGTTGTGAGCAATGCCTCAATGTCAGTTAGGTTGGCATTGATGGACATTGTTCCGCCACTAAGGGCATCAATAATAGCATTCCACTGGCGGCCCATTTTAGGACTCCTTAATCTTTGCGATTGTAGATTGCCATCGCACCACCAGTTAACCGAACTTCGTCAATGTCACCATAAACGGTCACACCAGCAGAGTAGGTTGCGGCGGTTGTAGCACCACTGATAACAAGGGTAGCTGTGGATAATGTAAGAGCAGTTACCGCATCGTAGCTTCCAGTATTAGTGGAAGCTGACGATGCAATAATTGTCCCACCATTACCAAGCGTAAGGCGAGATAAGAGTCGCATACAATTAGCTATGTAGTGCGATTCTGTAGGACGTTCCGTTGAGAGTCACGTTCAAGGACGCAGGGGCTGTTGCAACTGTGTTAACAGTGCCACCGCTGGAGCTTGCCGTAAACTCAATGACGTTGGCGAAGTTCGAGCCGTCAATGCGGACGGCCTTGTTCTTCGCTTTAATCGGACTGCGCTGAAACTCATTTGCCATATTATTTTCTCCTTAAAGTCGCACGTTTGATGCTATCTGGCGTGAACTGACTTTTGAATCTACTGCCAAGCTTTTGTTCCTGGCGATAGTACCCCTTCATTAAGTTTGTTTGATTGACTCCCAGCGGGTTGTCGAGGGGTTCGCCAACCCCCACTAGGCTCAATCTTTGAGGGACGGTGAATCGTTTAAGGTAACGAGGGACAGAATCCCTTTCGGCCACAGCCTTTTCCAGTTCGACAACTTTCCCATTTCTGGTGTCCTCGTACTGGTAAACAGGCATTAGCTATAGTTTTCCTTATCCGACTCCTCGGCCATCTTCATCATACGGTCTTCTTCGGACTCTTCGGGTACAGCGGATTCTTCTTCAGATGCTTCAGCCATAGCGTTGTTTACACGCACCATAGCCACGCCACCTTCGATTTTCTCCACTACACCTTCCAGTTCCACCATGTCTCCAGCTTCTGGTGTGGCGTTTTCTTCGCCTTCACCTAGCTCGAACATAGAGATCGGCAATTTAACCAATCCTTCTTTCATAGCTGGTTTCTCCTTGGTGGAAGAGGCTGGGGAGGTTTTACCCTCCCCAGCTTTCCGAGGACCCATACCAATGACTAGCATGGTTCCCATTTAATTATTAGCTGTAGTTGGACTTCGCAACGATGACTCGGAAGAACCGAGGATCGAGTTGCTTGGCCGCGTAGAACGTCTTGAAGGACGCAACAACGCGCTGTCCATAGGGATCGCTCTTATCAGCAGCATCAAGGATCGTGACCTTCGGAGCGAAGGGCGAGCCAGAGGCGGCCAATGAGGACAAGCTAGGAACACCAAACGCGCCACCACCGAGGAGGACGTTGGCGTAACCAGTGTTAACACCAGTTGTTCCTACGCTGTTTTCAGCGATACCAGAGGCGGAGGTATTAAAGGTCTGGACGTTGGTCGAGGAAATCACCGACACGCCAAACAATTTACCAGTCTCACCTTTGAAGATTTGGTCGGGGGCAGAGTAGCTCGACACCTTCAACCAATCATCGTCCTGCTGTAGATCACGGATAACGGCAGGATGCGCGACAAGCGCGTAACCGTCCTTGATCTTGGGAGCGCGGCTGATGAACAACGAAGTCGCACCATCGAGCAAGTCGGTGGCAGTCATTGCACTGTTAGCAACGGACGAGGTAGCCCAGGTCGTGCCGTTCGTTGTGTTTTGAGCATAACGAGCGTAGGACTTGACTGCTACACCAGTACCAGTGCTGGTCGAGGAATCCTGCACCAACGCGCGGTGACAGAGGGTGTCAGCGTGGAGGGCGGCATCTTCGCCGAGTTGTTTGGTGGCCTGTGCCAAGTGCGAGAACAATTCGGTTGCGAGAACAACATCCGTTAGGATGATCTTGCTTCCGTATTGGACAAGCGTGGCTTCGACTGAGGATAGCGTGAGATCACGCTCGTCACCAGAAGAAGGAGTCGTTCCTTCAGACAAAGCGGAGATCGCAGTGATGCTGGGATCGCCGAAGCGGAAGAACCGAATCGTTTTGTTTCCACCCGTTTTGGTCGGGTAGGGGGCTTTCATTGCGAATTGCTCCATTTGGAGCAATGGGATTGCACGTTCCAATAACGCCTTCGAGAAGTACGTCTGGAACTGTGCGCTGACTGAACCAGTAGTTACCATATAATTAAGTATCCTTGTTTGTTATGACTACTCAACCTCTGTCAACTTCGCTTGCCATTTTCATCAATTCACGTTCTTGCTCGTCAAGAGTCAGTTCGTGAAAAGCTTTAGTCTTGGCAGGACCTTTGGGTTGTCCAGACGCTGGAGTAGTCGCTTTTCTGAGTTGAGAAAGTTCTTTCTCATACTCTGCAACCTTCTTCTTCAAGTCGGAGGCGGACTCCGCTTGGAGCTTCACCTTGGCAATTCCAACCGCATCCTTAATCCCCGCTGGGTAGTTACGTAGGATTGCGTGGTTTTGCAACATTTCCGATACGGCTTTATACAATGTGCTGTTTGAATCTTTAAGTTCTGGATTTGCTTCTACTTCATCAAGCAAATTTTTATCCCAAGCAGACTTTAGTTCCGCTTGAGTCTTTTGCTCGACCTCTTTCCTTTCCTCAACTTCAATGTCACCAGCTTTTTGTTCGGCAAGTTTTGCAAGATCGTCACGGCCTTCATCACGGTAGCTCTTTGCTGCTTCCCTGTAATCTTCCGCGCTAAACTTGCGACTGCTCGATTTTGTCTCGCCTTGAGGAGTTTCTGAAGTCTTCCTTGCCCTTTCAGCCTCGATCTGCTCACGCTCTGCTTTGATTCTGGCTTTCTCTGCTCGGACATCTTCCCACTCCTTCTCAAGTCGTGACTTAGCCTTCTCGTAACGGGTAGGCTTCTTTTCGGAAGCCGACTCCGACTTGTCTTCTGAAGATTGCGTTGTTAAAGAACTTTTGGCTTCCTCGGATTTCTCCTTGGTCGCTGAAACCTCATCCGAGGCTTCGAGTTTTGTTTGTTCGGCTTTATCAGCAGGCGCGGGTTTCTGCTCGTTATCTCCGCTGGCCTTTTCTGTAGCTTCTGTTTCTACTTTGGCTTTTTCGTCTTCCTTGGGAGTAGGATTAAAATCCAGTCCTTCGTCAGCCGCTTGCGCCATCGCCAATACATCCGCTTCAGTAAGGTTATTTGAATCCGCCATTTTGACCCTTTCTTACACTTTTCGGTAGGGAGTCATTCTACCTAAAGGTTAGTCGGCTACTGGTTCATCCGATCCATCCCCATAGCCTGGAATGGCGGAGTTAAGTTTTTGGGATGCGAGCGATTCTAAGGTCGCAACGCAAGCCCTATATCCTCTAGCATGTCCACAAGCGTCTGCAAGTTCCTCTGGTTTCTTCATTACCGCAGAGGCGTTTTGACGCAGGGTTAGGTTGAGCAAAATAAGACTTAGCTTCTGTCCTGTGGGGGTTGACAAGAATCCAGTCCACGCCTTCTCGTCCTCATCTTCCCACTTAGGTTCGTTGACCCATTCTTGATCTCTGATGAACGCCAATGCTGCTTTTAGTTTTCTCATAGTTTTATTGCCCAGGAATCGCCTTGGAATAGCGTATAGTCCTTTTGTCCTATTTCCTCAAGTAAAGCCATCTTGACTGACTTCCAACTCCAATCGTGACCAGCCATAATCCCGCCTTCTCTAAGCTTCTTGCGCCAGCCTTTTAGGTCGGCAAGCACGCCTTCGTACCTATGATCTCCGTCAATATAAACTAGGTCTAGCTCGCCATCTTTGAAGAATTCAAGCGCATCCAAGCTTTTGCCTCTACTATATAAAACATTCTTAAATGGGGATACGCGCTCTTGGAATGCGTCAAATACAAACTTCATCGGGCATTGCTGACTCGCCCTATCGTTAATGTCGTATCCGTTTAGCCAGGGATCTACGGCAAGAACATCCTTAAAATACTTTGCTAGAACTACTGTTCCCTCGCCACTATAAGAACCAATCTCAACCGCCCTATCAGTTGCACCTTGTTCATTCGCCCACTCACACAACTTTGCCAAGCCTTCCGCCTGGAAGGCATCCCGCATTACTGGTACTTTCAACCCGCCATCGGTGCTGGTGCTTGGCCTTGCATTGCTTCTGGAGGCAATTGTTGCCCCTGCTGTTGCATCTGAGCCTTACCTGCATCACGAAGCTGTTTCTGGATAGCGCGGGATGTGTTGGGGTCAACCTGTTCCAAGGCTGCCAAGTGCTGTTGTAAGTGCGCCATTAGAACTTGCATTGCGCTCTGATCGACCTGCTGTTGTCGCTGTTGAGCCGCCTGGTTAAACGCGAAGAGAACGGATATATGCGCTTTGTGATCATCGCTAGGCTTGATTGCGACTGGGAATCCAGTTGCAAGCATAGTCGCGATTTCAGTCGCTTGATCTTCAGCTTGATCGCCAGAGGCTGCGTTCGGATCTTGGAAGAGTCTGCGGACCAGCGATGGATCATCTTGTTCAAGCACTGACTTTACCAGTTCGCCTTGATTGACGAAAGGATTATTTTGGAACATCTGCATTCGCGCCACAGACTTCTGCAATGCAAACTGGCGGTTGATGAAGTCAAGTCCACCCTTCGGCTCAATCGAATACTCATCGTGGATACCTTCGGGTGGCATCGAACCTGTTTCTTCTGCATAGCGATACATCAAGTCTTTCTTGTTGTACTGAGTGTAAAGCGACCAGCACTGCTTGAAGAGATGGGCTAGGCCCATACGGAACATGCGATTGCGTAAATCGCCAGACGCTGCCGCCTGCGACTGCAAGGCTTGAATCTCGGTGGCAGTCTTGCGATCCGACACCTGGAACTGCGATCCAGAACCAAAGTCTGGATTGCCCATCCGCTGTTCGGAAAGCAGACGCTCTTCGAGCATCAGTTTCTGAAAGTCAAATGGAGGCTGGCTAAACTGAACTGGCTTTAAGCCTTGTGGCAGAATCTGCCCAGGCTGCATCTTCAAGTTTGATGTGTTTAGCGAAATCGGATTTTGTGCTTCAAAAACGGGTCGGTTGGCCAGTTCAACGTAATCGGAGAGGGAGTTCTTGAGCTTATTTAGCAGATTCTCATTAGGGAGCAGGATCTCTGCTACGCCTCTCGGACTGTACCAACCGCCCCCTGTGACCTCATAGGGGAAATCTACGAAAGGTGGTTCACCGTGACGATAGGGCAATGTGAAAGGTTTGCGGACATCTTCAGTTACGACAAGCGGACTGTACGTCTCGACTTTCCATCCGTCTTCAGAAGGTGTGTACATCTCCCAAAGAATGATGCGATCATTCTCAGCTTCTTGAGTAATTCCCTCACGTCTATAAATCTCGTCTTGAATCTCACTTCGTAAGCCCACCGATTTGGATGGTTTACCCGAAATTGTTTTGATAAAGTCCTCATCCTGTTTGTACAAGGGATTTGCCTTATAGGAATCGACACTCGTTGAGATGATGTGAACGATGAAATCTGCATCTTTGAACTCCTTGGTATAGGAAGGAACGATGATATGGAAGGGATCAATTGCCTCAAACTCAATGCGCTTCTTGTCCTCGTTCCAAATTACCTTTGACACGCCGCGTCCGTAGAGCAACAAGTTGTCAATTACGGAAACAATCTCTTTCTGAAAGTTGGTACGCTCACGCATATTGTAATCAAACCAACGCTCGGCTGATACGGTCAGTGGTGTCAACTGCTGGCGCATCGGTACAAAGCTGGAGAGGATATCGTTGCCAATCGCGCTGTTGACGAATGAAGGCTTCAGCTTCTCAATCGCTGTGTCGATCAACTGAACATGCAAATCAGCGGCTGTAGGCCAAGGCTTGACTTTACGGCGAACACCAAAGTAACGAGCTTGATAGAACAACCGCTGGCGGTTCTCCCAAGTCTCGCGCTGGTTTAGCGCATCAATGATCCTTGTGTAATAATCTGTACGGCGAGTATCTTTAGCGTTCATTTTTGTCTTTCTCTGCTCAATTCAAATGACAGATCGTTGACGTAATGTAAAGCACGCTTTGCCCAAGCGCGTACTTTTGGATCAGCAGTACGGACAGAAGAATAGTTTTCATCTCGCATTAAAGACTCAACTGCCCCTGTTGTCTGGGTTACTGGTGTTGTTGTTGCGCAACCACCAAGACTCACCAGGCAAATCGCTGTCAATAGCTTTGCGATTCTTGCGCCAATCGTTTTCAAGGTTTTGTGTCCGCTTTTCCTTCCAACCTGGAATGATGCGAAACACGGCTGCGATGATCTCAAGGATTGCACGCAGCACAAAAGATTATTTAATATTCAGTCCGACTGTCTTGAGGAAGTTTACGATCTTTTCCAAGAACGAATCATCCGCTGGGGTCGGTGTGAGTTTGACAATGATGCGAGCTGCGAGAACGATGCCACCAACAGCGGCTACGATCTCTTGCCAATTTGCAGTAATCCAATTCCAGATATTCATAGTGTTTATCCTCCTGGGTCAAATCCAGCCATGACGGGATCGTGGGATACCATCATTTCTTGAAGTGACTTCCAAGTTGGACGCTCTATCTGAAATGTCAAGTCAAGACCGACATTTGAGCTACTGAGGCACAAGGCCAGCGCGTCAGCCCTATCGGGCGAGGCTATGCCTCTGGCACGCATTGAGTCCTTTGACTCCACGCCTAGCTTGCCCTTACTGTTGGTGATTGTGCGCCTGCAAGTCAACTGCGCGGTCAAGTCCTCATCCTCTGGCAATATAATCTCGGCATCCTCAATCTTCTTTGCCATCCCATACCACATCTCGGCAGACCGATTGGTATAGGCATTGTTGTCATACGCCGTAGCCCCAAAGTTAACGCGATTGACTACCCAGCCAGACTCAGCCAAGGCATCGCACATAACCATACCCATCCCGCTTGCGTCAGCGTAGATGTTGTTGGCTTCCAGCCCAGCCTTCTTAAACTCGACTATAAACCTTCCTACGGCTGCCATCGTGTCTTTCTCGCGCCAAGCAATCATGGGCAGGATCTTGTTTCCGTCACTTATACAAATGACGTTCTGATCGCCACCCGCTGCAAAGTCCACGCCTGCTATGCGTACACCTGGCTTGAATCTTGGTGGCGTATTGTGGCAGTTCTGTAGCTGGGTTAGGTTAATAACCAAGCTTTCAAGCCCTATGTCAACAAACTCGCCGTAGATCATAGATCGGGTTAGCGGGTGCTTCTCGCCGTACCGCTGGATTACCTCATCAATCTGAGTCTGCGTTATGTGGGGGCAGTCAAACGCTGTGACTGCGTGCTTCGACCACATATTAGCTTCCTTGGTAAACGCTCGATAGAACGCACCGCTAGTCCCGCCTGGGCTGGATGCGATTAGCAGCCTAGTTGGTTGACAGCGGCTGATAGCCTCAAACAGTGGGTCGGCTACAGTCTTGGCTTCGTCAACTACCATAAGCAATGGATGGTATTCGTGGTCTTCTGCGTGCCAGCCTTCGGCGCGCCCTGGATCAGTCGCTGAGTAGCCTATAATTCGTGATGTGTTGCCGTTTGGGTGGAGGTAGCGGATCTCGCCAGATGTGACCTCCCAAGCCCCACCAAGCTTGGCAATGTGATTGCGCAGGCTAGGCCATAGCTGGCTTTCGACTTGGCGGAAAACGCCTGCCGTAGTTACAGCGATTGAGCGCGGGTAAACGAGCGCGTGCCATATCAAAATAGCTGAAATGACGGTGCTGGTCTTGCCAGATCCGTTGGCTGCACGCAGAGCTACACGACAGTCTCTAGGCTCTAAATCGCGTAATACCTTTCTTTGCCAGTCGTAAAGATTGATGCCCAATACATTAGAGGCGAATGCAGAGGGTTTAGAGAGGTCTTCGAGTATCTCTTCTTGACTACGCTTGGGAGGCTTTGGCATGAGTGTAGGTTAAGACCTCTTTTTGTTTTGAGCCACAATAATTTGGGGGGGTATATGCGTATTAAATGGGGGCTGGGGGAGTGGAGGGGGGCGTGGTGGTAGGCGGATGCTTTGCAAGCGACTCTGCTCTAGGCTTACGAAGTTTCATTCGCTTGTGTCGAAGCTTAGGAGTTTTAGGTGTAAGTGCTTCTGGTTGTAGCGTTTCAGATTTGATACAATATTCAATTTGCGACTTATGAGCAGAAGTCGTTGCAACACAAGGCATTTGCATTTTAGGTTGTGGAAGTGTTTGCGTTTCAATAACTTCCGCCTTCTTCTCCTTCTTTCTGCCCGCGATGCCCGCGAGAAGTGAGGCCAAGTTTCCGCTGATTCCGTGGGTGACATCCTGGCTAACTTGCAGGCGGGCAGAGGGTTGTGCGTATTGAAAGATTCTCTCTGCCATCCAAGCTCTTGCTTGCCAACTTTTCTCCCCCGCAAGATTGATTGAATCGAGCAAAGAAGCCTCTAGGTCACGCCTTGCTTTTTTAAGGGCATTGTTGAACTGCTTGTTCCTTGCTTGCCAATTCTGAATGGTGCCTGGCGAAATGCCAAGAGCCTCTCCCGCTCTCTCGTAAGTTAATCCCTTGCGAACATAGGCCAAGAGCTTCTCTTGGATTTCGGGAGTGAGTGTCGAGTGTCTGCCTCCCTTGCTTGGTGCGGTGGAGTCCGCTGCTTCATCCATAAGTTTTACTTCTACCACACTTTGACTGAAAAAAAAGATATTGACTAATCCAAGCGGATGGTATAGCTTGTCGATATGCAAACAAAACACACTCTGAAAAACGCTGAAGTTGCCACGGCAAAAGATGGCAACAAGTTCAACCGCATAGCAGCGGGAGAATATGTTTGCGGCAATTATAGAATCATAAAAAGAGACGCGAAAGAATTAGGCGATGAAGACTATATATTCCCGCGCTTCGAGTGGTTTATTTATAAAGGCGAAGAGCAGGGCGCACTAGATATCGTTTCAACTCTGCGCCTAGCCAGGGAATGCGTAAAACGGGATGCAGAGATTGCAAAATGACTGACTTCATTATTGCAATCCTATTCCTCTCGCCTTGCGTTGTCTTTATGGCGTTGGGATATTTTGGTAAAAACTAAACAAAAGAAAGGAAACTACACACTATGAAAAAAACATTCAAAATTGGGGAATACGCAGTTGGCGGTATTATTGAGATTAAAATTAATAATAGCAAAACATTGGTTGAAGTTAGGAATGCAACGTGGGAAGAAAATAAAACTATTGAGGTTCGTCAATTCAGATGGGAGTTAGATAGTTTTAAACTTGAGTTGTATTTGAATGAACTCACTACTTCCTACTATGCCAGCAAAATTAGAGATTGGGTGACCATAAACGCAGGAGTGCGCAATGCATTCGTGGGGAGAAGCTAATATGATGACACTAGAACACGCGACAACGTCAACGGGTGGAGGATTCTCTCGCCCCTCTAAAATGCCTTGCCCCGCCTATTCTATTCCTGCGAGCCTTTGCAAGGTTGGCGGAAAGCTGCGGAAGGTAGAAGGATCGGTTTGCTCGAAGTGTTACGCGATGAAGGGGAATTATGGCTTTCCCGCCGTTCGCGCTGCCTTGGCTCGCCGTTTGCGCTCCCTACGCCGTTCCGATTGGGTGGATAGTATGGTTTACCTAATCGAAGCGGAAGGGAATAACTACTTCAGATGGCACGATTCGGGGGACTTGCAAAACTCAAACCATCTCAAAAAGATAGTCGAAGTATGCGAGCGCACCCCAAACGTGCGCCATTGGTTACCCACGAGAGAGGCGGGCATTCTTCAGTCGTTCATCAATAACGGCGGGAAAGTGCCTGAAAATCTAACTATCCGCCTTAGTGCGCATATGATTGACGGCGTTGCGCCGTTGCCATTGGCTAGGCGGTTAGGAGTTCAAGTTTCAACTGTAGTTACAAGCGGGAAAACTTGCCCATCCGCTGAGCAGGGGAACAAGTGTCTTACTTGTCGCGCTTGTTGGGATAGGAAGCAGGAGGTTGTTGCATATGGAAAACATTAAACACTCCTACGCCGTTTATAATTCAGTTGGCCAATTCCAGGCACGCTTTTTGACCTGGAGAAGCGCGTTACGTTGGGCAATTCGTGAAGGCATGGAATGGACTGCAGTGATTAGAAAGGAGGTAGGCGAATGAATTCTCCACAAATATATGCCTTGGGTTTGCTGCATGGTGGATTGATTGCCTTATTTATAGTCCTGGTATGGCCTAAGAATAGGCGCAAATAGTCCCGCCTTGTCTCTCCCTTTAGCACGGGGAGAGCAAAGGATGGATTAAACCGCTAGGTTTACCCAATCCAAACGGCAGCGCAGTAATGCGCGAAACTATAAAGGAAAAATACATATGAAGAAAAAGAAAATACACACTAAAAAAAGTATGCTTGAAATTATCGCGTCATATTGGCGCGGGTTAGATCAGCATATTAATACCGAATGCGGAAACCATATTGGCAAATGGTCAAGGATGGATTTAGTCGAATTGCACGAAAAAATGGGAGAGCGTGATGCGTATCACGACTTGCTGGAAGAGTTTGGATATTTTAAAAAGTAAGTCTTCCCTTGTCTTCCCCTTTAGCGCGGGGGGAGCAAAGGTAAGACCCGATAGGGTCAACCTAACAAACGGCAGCGCAGCCATTCAAACGGCGGCGCGGAACTAATAAGGAGTAAGATATATGGGCGAATTAAAGCAATCGCAAGAGAAGGAAATGGTGCACCTAGAATATGATGCCTGGAGGCAATGGGCATATGAAAGGTACGTTGATGATTGGAAACCCAACATGGGAAAGCTTAAGGATCTTGACGAGTGGCTAGGCATCTAACCTAATCCGCGCCTAAGTTCAACCCTTGGCGCAGGATTGTCTTGCAATGGCTCGCGCTTGTGAGTTATTCAAACGGAAGCTTGGCCTATAAGGACAATATAAAAATATGACAGAAGAAGAAATTATCAAAGCCTACCTTTCGCGCTTAGGTAAGAAGGGCGGGAGCGTCAAAGGATCTTGCAAGGCTCGCAAGCTTTCGCGGGAGCATTATGCCAAGGTGGGCAAGTCTCAGCGGGAGCGTTGGGATAAGTTTCGGCGGGAGCGTCAAACGGAAGCGCAGGCATCCAAGCGGTAGCGTAGTGGCCCTATAAGGGGTATGTAGAACAGCCCTATAAGGGTGCTATAAACGGCAGTCTAGCGACCAATAGAGATGCAACAGGCTTGATTGCCTAATGGATTTGGAGTTGGCCTTGGTTTCGGTTTAGGCTTTTCTTTAGTTTGCTTGCTCATCGCACCTTGGTACAACACGCCTGGAGTGGGATCCAGTAATAATTTTCTTTGGGCTGATTCCAAGCTTTTCATTTTTACTGGCAACAGATTTGGATATTAGCTCCAAGGTTTCTGGCAATAGTTTTTTGCCCGATTTAGATGAGTTGCATCCAACAC
>Ga0214923_10001922_pt1 | contig 28630 bp, 17 predicted proteins | sample LL1510_MetaG_FD_177993 | JGI IMG/M metagenome (GOLD analysis project Ga0214923, IMG submission 177993) | Freshwater microbial communities from Lake Lanier, Atlanta, Georgia, United States - LL-1510 | ecosystem: Environmental > Aquatic > Freshwater > Lake | place: USA: Georgia | collected...
CGATCACGATTGCAAGGAGACTTGCACTCAAAAAAAAGATGCCGTTTTTACGAACAAAATCATGACGCGGTGCTTGCCCGCACATGTGATAAGACTTCTTGGATAAATCTCTTTCTGCTGGGAATGGTTTTAGAAAATGATTGGCGATCTGTCCATCAAGCAAGTGATCAACACTGTAAATAATCCAAAGAGAAATGCCTAAAAGAGCACGTTCTTCTATGGTGAGCTTGATTCCTGCAACACGTGCTAAGACTTCTTGCCAGGTGAGTGCGACAAGAACGGCATCGAGTGAAAGGAGACTTAGCCATCGCATGCAAGAAATCGCATTAAGAGGCGCTTAGGCGCTCTATGCCAGACTGAAGAGATTCGAGATCACTAATGCTAATGACTTCAACGTCTTTACGAATACGATTGACGAGTCCAGCAATGACTTTTCCAGGTCCACATTCGATAAAACGGGTGCAGTGACATTCATCAAGAAGGTATTCAATAGATTCTCTCCAACGCACCGATCCTGTGACCTGATCAGCGAGTGTTGTACGAATCAACTCTGGTGAGATTGCAGGCTTGGCTTGAACATTTGAAATAACGGGAATGCGTGGTGTTGCAATCGCTGTTGTTGCTAAAACAATTTCTAATTTCTCGCGTGCAGGGTTCATGAGGCGTGAATGAAAAGCTCCTGAAACAGTCAGTTCAATGGCTTTGCGAATGCCATGTTCTTTGGCAAGCATGGTGGCGTTAACAATATTTTTCTTGGCACCAGAAATGACGATTTGACCAGGCGCATTCAAGTTTGCAACGTCGACATCGGCAACATGAGCTAGTCGGCGCACGACTTCTTCTTCTGCACCAATGATGGCAGCCATGCTTCCTTCTGTTTCTTCGCAGGCCTCTTGCATGAATTGAGCGCGCTGTTCGACGAGTTTTAAACCAGTTGCAAAATCAAATGTTCCTGCTGCTGCGTGAGCGGTGAATTCTCCAAGAGAAAGCCCAGCAGCCGCATGAAATTCTAATTGAGGCAAGGCTTCCTGTAAGAGCGCCAAGGTAATGAGCCCATGCACGTAGAGGGCGGGCTGAGCGATAACGGTCTGGGTGAGTTGCTCAACAGGCCCTTCAAACATGATCTGCGAGAGGGAGGTTTGCAGGATGTGATCAGCTTGTTTAAAAAGAGCCGCGGCTCGTAGCGAGTGATGAGCAAAGTCCTGGCCCATGCCAACAACTTGTGATCCTTGACCTGAAAAGAGAAGTGCGGTGCGATGATGTGACATGAGCTAAAAAATAGAAGGTGAATGTGAAAGGAATTTGATATGGAAAAAAGTACTCACAACACAAGGCCCGGGCAAGCAAGGAGAAAAGAAAAAACTGAGTCTATTGTATCGTTTGTTCTTACTTTCACGTAGACTGATTTTCCTTTAGCACAGATATTTCATACTGGTGCGTCGTGAGGCGCAGCAGAATCAGTATGAAATATCCGGGTTAAGTTGCCTCATGCCTGGGCGCTCATAGCGAAAGCAACCGAGTGGAGTTTTGTTCTCAATGTCTTTTCCTAGTCCTAGAAAATAGAATTGCCGTCCCATGGTTTCTGGATGGATGAGGGTTTTTAACTGGCGCCAGTAAGCTTGTGTAGAGGCATTCTGGAGATGGCCATCGAGTGTGTGTAGCCATTGTTCTAGGGCGCCTATCATAAAATGATATTGGTCATTAAAGCCAAGGAGCTCGAAGTCTTGCTCGCGTGCGGTGTTGGCTAGTGCGGTAAAATCGACATGAGCCGAGATGTCACGGCTGCCTGGTTTTTCTAGAGGGTCGTTGTAGCGTCGATGATTGTGGTAGCAGGCAATACTTCCCTCGGCTCGGTAGGGAGCAAAACGATGCTCGCCAAAGTAACCATAATCCGCAATGAGGACCATTCCGCGTTTCATACGCTGGGCAATTGCACAGAGCCAGGGAGCAATGTTGAGGCGTGCTTCCCATAGAAATCCTGGACTCAAATCGGTGGGCAAGGTTGCTGCTACTGCTTGAAGTTTTTTTTTCTTGATAGGGGTGTTTACCCAGGAAAGGCATTGCTTCTCTTGCCTTACGCGTTTTTCTAGCCACTCTTTTCCGCTCCAGGTGAGGATATGTACGGGGAAGGCATCAAGAAGTTCATTGGAAAAATGGACGCCAATGAAGCGAGGGAGTTGCGCAAGTTCTTGTTTCCAGGAAATATTCTTAAATGCTTTGAGTCGCTCTTTTTGGCGCTGCTCATAGAATAAAAAAGGTTCAACAATCACGTATTGTGTGCAGGCAAAGAGTTCTTTGTATTCTTCTGCTTGTAAGGCTTCTAAAATATCGAGCGCAAGTCTTCCATCGTGTGCTCCTTGCTCAATGATGGAAAAGGGTTTGGGCTTGCCGAGCTTTTCCCAAAGGTCTTGGAAGAGAAGTGCTAGGGTTTTTCCATAAATAGGACCAACACTCACATTGGTATAAAAATCACCCTCTTTACCAATACGAACACGACCCGACGCGTAGTAGCCATGCTTGGGATCGTAGAGAGCCCGCTGCATGAAGGTTGCAAAGCAGAGAGAGGAATCAGGCATGGAGAGGTATTAAAATTTTAAAAAAAGAGAAACACGTCATCTTTTTTTATCATCAGGCATTAAGACGGTTCCCTTTTTTTTCTTTCCAATAAAACATCATCGCAATGCCAATACAGATTGCTAATGATCCTATCCATTTGAGTAACCATCCTGGATCATAGAGGACTTGGAGGGTTGTTTCCTCAAGGTTCTGTGGGTTCCATTCTGCTTGTGAAAATTTATAATTGATCCCTGTTATGTTCGCTATGAATCCTCCAGGAAAACTTGCTGGATGATTCATTCTAATAGCTTCATAACGTGTTGTGTCATTTTTGCCGCGTGTGCGATCATGAAAACATACGGTTGCTCGAAAATCTCCTGGAGTCTCGGTTCCTTCGTCACGAGGAATTTGAAAATCAACGAGCTCTATGGAAAAAGGAATGGGACGTAGTTCTAATCCATAACCGATGCGAATAGGAATGTTCTTTAGGATCAGCGGGGTGATTTGTCCCGAGGAGACCCAGGTTACCTCACTCTTGAGGTCATCAGGATCTTCAAGAAAAGCATGAAAACCAGGAGTGCCGGTGAGGTTGTTTTTTTTGGAAGAAGGTGGTGTTGGTAGGGTGCGCGCAACGATATGTTCATGATGACCGCTTTGTAGAAGTTCCATTTGCCAGTCTGCCCAGCCAAGGGGTATGACTTCGCCTGTTAGTAAGGATCCACGTTTTTTCGTCTTATCGTGACGACCTAATAAAAACTCAACACGATCGCTGTTCGGTTCGAGAGCCAGTGCTAACCATGGTTTGTGGGTTAAAGGAATCTTTTTGGTGCCTGTAGGAGACAATGATGATAGCCTGGATCCTTCTTCAGGAGCGGGAGTAGGAGGAGTGAGCGGAGCGGGAGAAATCGCTTCCTTGGCTGGAGGTTGGAGTGGTTTTTCTGAACGCATCAAGGTGATTGTTGCAAGACCAAAAAAATCAAAAAAGTCTTCGTTTTTTTCCTCTAAGCTCAAAGCTACCAAATGCTCTTGATGGAGTGCTTGACTGCTTAAGCGTAGGAGCACTGCCTCACTCTCATCCTTGTTTGCTTGTCTAACCAGTGTAGGCACGTCCTCGAGGGATTCGCTCCAATCATCAATGACAAGATGGAGTTTTGTTTCTGGAATCCTAAGGCGTGTGGGATGGTTTTTCGAAGGCCGAGCAAGCGTTGCATCAAAGGGCAGGAGATAGAGATGATAGTTAAGAGGGGTTTCCATTTCTAAAACACTCTGATTGGTGGTGATGTTTTTCACTGCTGCTCCATGGACTTGTAGTGTCACATTTCCCTCAAAACCTAGCTTGGATCCAATGGCTGCTCCCATTAGTAAGGTGATAATTCCATAATGAGTGATGACAAAACCAAGATGCTTTCTTTCCCAGGGCCACCTGGTCAAGGTTACCGCAAAGAGATTGAGGCAAAGAAGTCCCAACCATGCTAGGAACCATGGCGCTTTGTAGATCATGGCATGTGCTACTTTGGTATCAAAATGCGATTCAGTAAACGTTGCCACGCCACAAGCAATGGCAATGGTGGCGAGGAGGATGAGCGCAAGTTGTAATGAACCTAAAAGGTGAATGAGCTGCCAGAGGGTCGAATTTTTCTGACGCTCTTTGATCATCATGCGTCGGGCTTGGGCCTTGTTTTTTAGGGGGTGGATGTTTTCCTGTTGCGGACTCTCTAGATGCATGGGATAGAGAATATAGCCTGTAGAAATGAAAATCGCTATTCTCAACTGCAAAATTTATACTCGTTCATTTTTAACAAGCATGCAATCATCACGCAACATGGTCACCACTTCGTTCTTCGTTCTACGGGTTCTTGTGGTTCTTTTTTTTATCATCTTCTCTCCTGCTTCTGGCGTTGAGGTTGTTGATGCGACTGGCAAAAATCTCTTTTCACCCACTTCGACAAAAGATCAGAATCATGCCTCGAGTGTGGGAACATTAAATTGCTCATTTCGCCCAAATAAAAAGTACCATCTAGGCAGTCTTATTGATTTAGCGCTCAATAATAATCCAATGACTCGCGGGGCATGGAGTGCGGCCAAGGCGGCATCTGCATCGGTCGGAGAGGCTCGTTCACTCTATTATCCATGGGTTAGTTCTGATTTTAGGGGGGGATATGATAAAACATTTACCCCTATTGCCTTAGGGCCGAATGCTACGAGTCGTAATCAAGCGACTGTTTTTTTAAGTCTCGAATATATTCTCTTGGATTTTGGGAGGAGGGATGCTGATGTCCAGCGTACTATTGCCACCTTTCATGGACTGGGACTCACCTATCAACGCAAATTACAAGAAGTTATTTTTACCGTAGAGAAAACCTACTTTGCCTATGAGGCGGCACTCTGGAAGCAAAAGGCCGCTGAGGCTAATCTCCTTTTTACCCAAACACTCAATGACATGGTTGTTCGTGAGCGTGTGACGGGTCTTGCTGCAGACCCCGATGAATTAATAACCCGCAAACGCGTTCTTGAAGCCCAGTACGAGGTTGAAGCTGCCGTTGCTGTTGTGCGTAATACCTTGGGGGAAATCTGTATTGCTGTTGGGATTCCTGCCAATAGTCCATTACAGTTTGTCGAAACACAAAAACCTCCCTCCACCAAAAAACTCCTAGGTGATGTCACGCTTCTTATTGAAAAAGCAATTGCTCTACGTCCTGATCTTGCAGCACGTGTTGCGGAGCTTCAGGCTAGTAAGGAGGCTACAAAAAGAGCGATGTCTGATTTTTTCCCGACTATCAAGTTGGAAGGGCAATATGCAAATACCACCTTTGGATATCAGGGAAATCAGCGGAATCCTAGTGTGAGCGGCTATTACAATGGCTTTGGTGCCCCTTATGGGAGTGCATTTGTGACCGCGCACTGGGATCTCTTTGATGGGTATGATCGGGTATTTCGTCTCAAGCGTCGTCAAGAAGAAGACAAAGTAGCAGAAGAAAATTTAAGACAAACTCAACTCAATACCACACGTGATGTCTGGACCGCCTATAACAACATCCTGGCTGCTGCAAACCGGGTCGATTATGCAGAAGGATTTGTTGCCTCCTCGAGAGAATATTTTAGCTCTATTAGTGCTGCTCAAGAAAGCGGACTGGCCAATGTGACCGATTACTCGCAAGCGGGAAGTAATTTGAGTTTAGCTCAGTTTGAACTTGCAAGCGCTGTTTCTGATTATTCAATAGCCCTTGCAGCTCTTGCCCTCGCTGTGGGATCGACCACTACTTCCGCTCACGTCGTGCATGAGGATCTAGGAGCCCCGGGAAAAGTATCTGGTCACTTACTTTCCAAAGAGGCAGCAGGCTTTCAGCCAGATATTTCTTACTAGCGGGGATATTCTATGCTCAAGGATCATGAGGCGTATATGTAAGGCTAAATTTTTTTTACTTTATCCCTTGCCTTCATCGCATCTCTTTGCTATTTTCCTGAACCCATGCCTAAACCCATTGCACGAAGTAAAACTAAAAAGTCTGTTGCTAAGCGATTTAAAATCACGGCAACTGGCAAAGTCAAACGCTCTAAAGCTGGCCGTCGTCATTTATTGGAGTGTAAGAGTTCTAAGTTGAAACGCAATATGGGCAAGTCTGCAATTGTCGAGGAGTGTGATGTGAGTCGTATTAAGCTGAATCTCCCATGGGGATAGCTCCCGTCTCTCCTCCTGTCCTTCTGGGTATCAAGACTTATTGCTGAGAGTTGCAGGGCATCATTGTTGTTAGCTTTCAAATTTCTCAAAAGAAAAAAATCCGAATATCTTTCTCTGTTTCAACAAAGGAACTGTGAAACTTATCCCTGGGATTACGAATCCATGAGATAGCAGTTTGCTAAGAACAAAATAATAAAAAGTAGAGAATGATTCATGGATCTGGATATTTATTGTGAATATCCTAACCGGGCAGGTGAGTTCCATGAAGCAATATTAACAAACAGCCAGCCCGACGAGGCTCCTTGTCTCATCACAAGGAGAAAATAAACAATGCCTAGAGCCACTAATTCACCAGCTAGTCGCGCACGTCGTAAGCGAGTTATCGACGAAGCCGCTGGTTATCGCGGTCGTCGTTCCAAACTTTTCCGTTATGCCAAAGATGCGCGGATGAAGGCCAAGTATTGGGCCTACCGTGACCGTAAAACACGCAAGCGTAATGTTCGTGCCCTTTGGATCACTCGTCTGAACGCTGCTGTGCGTTCTCAATCCCTCAACTACAATCGTTTTATTGAAGGGTTAAAAGCCGCTAATATCTTACTTGATAGAAAAGTTCTTTCTGATATTGCACTCACTGATGAGAAGACTTTTCTTGAGATTGTTGGCAAGGTAAAAGCTGCACTGGCTACCAAAAATAGTCCGATCACTCCCGGCTAATAATTGATAGAGAGCTTGCGGTGAAGTCTTTTTCTTTGCTTGTCAAAGCGCGCGAAAATGATTCTTAGGGCATGGTAGTGGCTTACTAGATGAACGTGTCGGTCTTCGTAAAGTTGATTTTTTAAGACTTTACCTACCCGCCCAACTGAGCCTTTCTACAAGAGTATGATATTTCACAATTGTAGTATCTTTTTGGATGCTGCTAGCAGAGTTGTGCGAGATCCTAGTATGAGTTTCATCGTGTTTCTCTTTTCTCTAGGCTGTACACTTCAAACTACCGATCCTCAGACCCTTCTTGTTTCATTCTTCTAAGTATGCAAGCTCTTATTGAACAACAGGAGAAAGAATCCTTAGCGGCCATTAGTTCCGCTTCCAATAATTCGGTCTTGCGTGAAGTTCGTCTCTTGTATCTTGGCAAGAGTGGCCTTATCTCTCGCATGAGCGAACAGATGCGCGCTATCCCGAAGGAAGAACGTCCAATCGCAGGCAAACTTCTCAACCACTGGCGAAGTTCTTTTACTCAGGCATTAGAAGCAAAGGAAAAAATATTCCGTGATCAAGCCGATGCTTTGTTGTTTGAATCGCTCGATCCTACCTTGCCAGGCACCACTCGTTGGCAAGGTTCTCTGCACCCCCTAACGCTCTTAATTGATCGTGTGGTTGCCATTTATCGCCGCCTTGGTTTTGCAATGGCAGAAGGACCAGATATTGATTCTCCCTGGTATTGCTTTGATGCACTCAATACACCTGCTGATCATCCTGCGCGTAATGAGCAAGATACTTTTTATCTTCCTGATGGACGTTTGCTTCGCACGCATACCTCAACGGTTCAAATTCGGGCCATGGAACAAGCCTTGCCGCCACTACGGATTATTGTTCCTGGTTCTGCTTACCGCCGCGATGAGGTTGATGCCACCCATTTATCCCAATTTACTCAAATGGAGGTACTCTGCGTGGGTGAGGGAATCACGCTTGGTGATCTTAAAGGGACAGCAGAGTTTTTCTTTCGTGAGCTTTTAGGAGTCGACACAGAATGTCGATTCCGACCTCATTTTTTTCCATTTACAGAACCGAGTTTTGAAATTGATATTCGTTCTTCTCATCTTTCCAAGAAATGGCTTGAACTCGCTGGTTGCGGTATGGTTGATCCAGCAGTCTTTGAAGCGGTTAATCAAAAGCGTGGAGACAATGCCTATGACCCTGAAAAAATTTCCGGCTTTGCGTTTGGTTTTGGCCTCGATCGCTTGGTGATGATGCTCACTGGCATTGATGATATTCGCATGCTGAGTGAAAATGACCTACGCTTTTTAAAACGATTTACCGGAGAATACTAGTACGATTATGAAACCTCTTTTTTTTCTTCTTTTCTTATTGCTTACGCCTGTCCTGTCTTTCTCAGCGACAAGCAATGATGTACCGGAGGTAACTATTGACCTCAGACAAGATGGATTTTTCTCTATAAGAGAAGATATTGTTTTAGCAACAGGGCAAGAATTTTATCTCCGTATCAAAAATCCACAAAACAAGTGGCACCTTGCAGGTGATTCTTATGACCCGAATGCTCTTAGGATAGAAATCAAGGATGTCAATCATGCTGGATTCGATTTTCTGGGTAGTGCCATGAAAGTCTTTCAAGCAAGCGAGGATTGCGATGAGAATTTCCTAACGTATTACTTTAAGGCTGGCGATCACTCAACGAGCGTCAATGTCCGCTTTTATCAGGAGTATTACCCAACGGGAAATCTCAGGGGAGAACCAACTCCACAAAAAAAATATTGTAATCCCTATCTTCATATCACCATTGAGTGATTGAGTGCCTTATGAAAATTTCTCTCTCGTGGCTTCAAACTTATCTTAAAACGACTCAAAGCCCGCAAGAGCTTGCCACAACCCTCACGCGCTCCGGGATTGAAGTCAAATCGATCATCTCTACTGGCTCAAACCTGAGCAATGTCGTCGCAGCTCAAATTCTCTCGAGCGACCCACATCCCAATGCGGATCGTCTCAGCGTCTGTATCGTGGATGATGGGAGTGGTCACCAGCGTCAGATTGTCTGTGGTGCTAAAAATTATCATGTGGGAGATAAGGTTCTCCTTGCGCTCCCCGGAGCCCTCCTTCCAGGAGGAGTAAAAATTAAGATTGGTAAGCTACGTGGTGTGGAGAGCGAGGGAATGATGTGTAGTTCTCAAGAATTAGGTTTGGGTTCGGGGGCGAGTGGCCTTCATATCCTTCCAGCAGAGACGATTCTTGGCACAGAAGTACAGGAGCTTTTCCCAAGTGATACCATCTTAGAACTCGAAGTCACTCCGAACCGTCCTGACTGGCTAGGACATATTGGGGTGGCTCGTGAAGCGGCTGCTTTTGGGGCGGGAGAGTTAACCCGCATATTTCATACTGATTCTGCTGCGTCTTGCGAAAACCTGATGGATACTGCGTCAGCTTCGAATTGTTCCTCGGGCAGTATGAAACATACAGCCGTCGTCGCAATCCATCACCTTCCTTGTCACCATCAGGATTCGCGGCGCCTCGCGACAAACCAGTATGAAATATGCGGGTTAATAGAAAAATCACATATTTATCCTTTACTCTCTCATCAAGGTCCTAGTGCTCCAAGAGTCATGGATGCCCATGCGTGCCCCTTTTATAGTGTGCGATTGTTCGATCTGATCCAGGTGACCAAGGCCTCATCGTTACTTTCGCGTCGCTTAGAATCCATAGGGGTAAGAAGTATCAATAATATTGTTGATATTACTAACTATGTGATGATGGAAACAGGTCAGCCTTTGCATGCCTTCGATGCAAAAAAAATCCAGGGAACACTCACCGTTCGCTTTGCTAGGCCAGGGGAAATCTTAGAAGCTCTCGATGGGGTGACCTATCATCTTCGATCCTCTGATCTCATCATTGCTGATGAAAAGGAACCACAAGCTTTAGCGGGTATTCTGGGTGGTATGACTAGTGGTGTGAGAGAAAGCACAGAGTCAATTTTATTAGAGAGTGCTGTTTTTAATCCTACTCTCATTCGTGCATCTGCTAGCTTTCACGGTTTAAGAACAGATGCTTCCTATCGTTTTGAACGAGGGTCACATGCGGCAGTGGCAATCAACGCCTTAGAACATGCAACCTCACTCATCAAAGAATGCTCTCAAAATGTGGTTGTACACGAAGTTGCAGTGATTGGTTCGCTGCCTCCAGCAACACTGTTGTCTCTTCGCTATGATCGCGTGCGTAATCTCCTAGGCGTTTCCCTTGAGGATGAGGAGATCTCTTCATTACTCACAAAAATAGGATGTACTCCTTGTGAGCACGGGTGGAGGATTCCGTCCTGGCGTTTGGATCTCACACGTGAGGTGGATCTTATTGAAGAAGTGATCCGTCTCTATGGAATTGAACGCATTTCTCCTCGATATTTTAGTATTCCCTCTGAGTCGAGTCTGGCTGATCGTGATTATGATGGAATGATGTTACTACGTCGACGTCTTGTGGCTTCTGGTTTTTGTGAAGTACGCACGAATGCTCTTGTGGCCCCGGAGGTCAGTTCGTTAAAGACGATCAGACTTCATAATCCCATGGGAGAAGAGCAATCTGGCTTACGCACAAGCCTCCTTCCAGGTCTTAAAGCAGTCATCCAGTATAACCTTTGTCAAGGCGCAAAGGGACTTAAAATTTTTGAATTGGGAAAAGTCTTTGTCAAATGCGCGGAAAATACGAGCGCCCAAGAAGAATCCCTATCCTTAGGTCTTATGATGACAGGTGAGGCAGAGTCCTCTTCTTGGCGTGGCGGAGTTCGGCGCTCGCTCGATCTTTATGATCTTAAAGGAGCACTTGACGCCTTGCTTCCAGGAAAAATAACCTACCATCCCTCGGTGCGTCCATTGCCTGAGGTAATGGCTATTGCCATGGATCTCTTTTGTGATGATCTCTATTGTGGCTACATCGGTTGTCTCTCTCCTAAGGAAGCCCGTAAATTCATGCTCAGTGGACAAAATGATGCTCTTATTGTTGCTCAACTTGAGCTCACACCTCTTCTGCAAGCGCTCCATCATGGCGCCTGGAAAAAGGAGGGGCCCCTACCGATCTTTCCAAGTATGACACGTGATCTAGCCGTCGTAGTTGAGAAAAGCATCTCCTATCACGCTCTTGAAGAAGTACTCCTTGCACAACAAGAACCCTGTCTTAAGAAAATCCTCCCAGTGGATATTTTTACTGATGATACGGGTGAAAAAATTTCAGCCCAGCACAAGTCCTTGACCTTGCAACTGACCTTTCAAGACGAACATCGAACGTTAACAACTCAAGAAGTCAACATAATCTGTGAGCGGATGATTGCTGTGCTCAAAGAATCATTTGATCTTGCAATCCGTTCGTAATTTTCTCTACTCTTCGTGACCCTGCGGTGTTCGAGATACCGGTATTATTGCTCCCGAACCTATGTTAAATAGTACGGAAGCCTCAACCAGATGAAATCATGACATGCCTTTACTGGACTTCAGCGTTTCGATTGGCGGCATCCACCTTTTCCTTGCGGAACGGATTAGCATCCTTAACGGCATTGTGGGGTACTAGAGTATTTTAAAAGAGTTATAGCAGTGTTTGTGCGGCGTCACTGCGCTGCTCGTTTGCTCTTATTTCTATCTTAGAGGATACATCGCCAGTCTGCGGTTGATTCGCTTGGCTCCCCATCGGCTCACCTCTAACGGGGTTTCCTTTCGGTAAGTCTGCAAGTGGGGTTTCCTAGGCAAGCTGTGTTCTTGTTCCTGGCACTTCACCCTGCGATCATTCTTTTTAAAATGCTCGAGCCTGAATATTTCATACCCATTCTGCTGCGGCTCGCCCTTTCAGGGCTGCCTAAAGGCAGTTTCCACCGCGGTCTCTTGGGCCGCCGGTGGTTTCTAGATCATGATTCGCGGCGCCTCGCGACGAATCAGTATGAAATATGCGGGCTAAAATTATTTTTTCTTCTTCACAATGTTTTACTCTAGAAAAACCTCAAAAACCCCCTCCTTTTTATTATTACTTTTTTTGTGTGCTGCTTGGTTGGTGCCTGCCAGAGCTAATAATATTGCGAGTGAAAAGCCTTTGTTAGCTAGTACACAAGAGCCCATAACGAGTCAGAGATATTGTGATTTTTTAAATACGAGTACTCTCCTTAATGAGGATTCTCTTACCGAAAAGGGGGAATCACTAGGTCGCCTTGCAGTCGAATGCCTCCCTAATAATTTTTATGACGAGGAAATCTTGGGAGAGACAATCATTCGTATCGGTTTTCCCGAAAATTATCACTATGAATTGGCTTCATTATCAGCCATCCAGGGGTTGAGCTATGATGATTTCTCTAGCTACTGCCGTTGGACAAAAAGAACGGATACATTACTTTCTTCTGCTATCGAGTTTTTGGCGAATGTGCCTCTCTCCAACATTGATCGAGAGTTAAGATCAACACAAATTCACTTTTTCCTCAAACAAGATGCCGTTGCGCAAAGTAGCACTTCTGAAAATGAGGAGACATCATGGTCTTCTCCCTCCTATTTAGAGGAACTAGCCGGTCTGGCATTGCTTGTGGGTGGAGGATGCCTAGCTTCTCGCTACAATTTTAGTTCGCCCAATCATCGTGGGCTCTCGCATCAGAATCAACAGGCATTTGATGCTATTGTGCAGGCGCGTCATTCAGCATTAATTGTGAATGATATTGATTCCAAACCTTCTGCTGGCGTTGGCGTAGTATCAAGAACTAACGTTTCCCATGAATTCTCGCGTAATGGTTTTAGGAATATAGGGTATCAAGTCTGTGATGTTACTCTAAGCCCAGTGCTTTATCATCTTCCCTTAGAAATATGTTGTGAGTGGAATGGAGTAAAAAAAATAGTTTTTGCTGACTGGAATGAGGTCAAGCCTCCAAAAGGCTATGATCTCCACCATGAGTTTAAGAATCAACTGGGCATATTTGCTGATCATTTTCATGAATTTCAAGAAGCACAAAAGAGCGGACTCACTCCTTTCATGATTCACAAGACACTAACGCGTATTGTGAACACTCTTGATGCGTTCAAGGCATTTACAAGTAGGTTCCATGATGGCCCTCAGATCAACAATTCGAGTTATGCGAATACACTCACAACGCCCCCAGACGAATTAAAGCAACTCTACTCAACATGGGATGATGCCACAAAAAACTTATCTCTTAATGGAGCGACGCTATCTGATTCTCATGAGATGAGTAAATATATGGAGAATCTATTCACGCAGTACTGTGCATCTCAAGAAACACAAAAACTATTCGACAAAAGCATGTCACATGCAAAATCGAAACTCTCATGGGCTTTGGAGGAAAGCATCAAAGCACATGCTGATTTACTCAAGAGTCAACAATTAAAAAACAGTTCTTCTCAGCAGGATTCCTCAAGGCTAAAGATAAATCCGGAATCCCAATTCAGCAGACTGGCAGAGTATAGGAGTGGTGCCATTGCAAAGAATATTCGCTCCTCTTCTGCTGTAAGATATCAATGTCACTCTATTGAATTCTTAAATAAGGCTCTTGAGACCGCCCAGTCAATAGACACATTTTCCCTATTGAACAATGAGGCTGAGTGCAGAGACAGATCAGACATTCTTACTCAACGTGATACACTCCATAATAGTTACATCACGAGACTGAAGGAAATATCAGAAGAATATAAAAAGCGAGCAACCCAGGAATACTGGATCGAGCAAAACTCTAGTAATCCATCTTATAATAATTCGTCCTTAGCGAGTGTTTCTCATGGAAGCAAGCGTTTATCTAGCATGACTTCTGTTAGTTCAAGCCCTTTCGGTGATTCTCAAGGGAGGGATGCTCTTCTCTATCCTTTAGAAAAGGCTGCAAAACAAGAGGAAATTGCTCTCAAATACGCCAATCAAGGCTTGGAAGCAAGCTCGAATGAAGATCATATTAGTAGATTACGAGTAGATCTTTTAAGTAAGATGGCCAAGAATCATAAGAATGTAGCCTTTGCTATTTTAAAAGATAAACGCTCTGACATGAACGACTATCCTCATGCTGGAAAAGTTGAGGATCGAGATGGCTCGTGGAGCCGCCCCAACCAAGACAACAACCAAAAGGGTTACGCAAACATTGTTGATTTGAGTCTATTGGGCTGTCAGAAAAAACAACTAGAGTGTCTCAACAAAGCCAGTGAAGAACAAACCTCCGGTCGAGATGTGACCACACTTCTTGACCAGGCAGAAGCATGGCAAAAAACAGCGTTGGCTGCAGAGAACGTACTTAAAGAAGAAAAAACGCAATATAGCAGAAGAGAGGATATTCAAGATGAGCATCACCTGGATCCCTCAAGTAAAAGATGGTGGACTGTTTCTTCCAAGATTCTCAAAGAGCAAAAAACATTAACCCGTTATTACTATGACGATGCATTGGCTCTTTCAGGACAAGAGACCCCTTTACAAAAGGCTCAACGTAGTAAGGCTATTGAGATTCAAAGGAAAGTTATTGCCTATCTAATCACTTCTCGTAACACCGGTAATAGCGATAATCCCCAAAACTTAAAAAATGCGACCATGTATAGCGCTCTGGCAGATGAGTTCCGTGCTTCTATCCCAGTAGAACAGACACTATTAGCATTAGAATCCCAAAAAAACAATTTAACCCGGATATTTCATACTGATCGTGACGAGGGGACTGCGCAGACGTTACTAGGAAATCTTCTTGATCAAGCAATAAAGTGCCACGAGCTTCTAAAGCAACATATTGAGAACTCTCTATTGAAAACAGAAGCAATATATAAGGCAGAATACGAAATTAGAGAGTTGCTCACAACTGCTGCCGCTGGTGCAGAAAAAGATGTTCGTTCCACACAAAAAATACTTGAGGCCGTATCAAGTTTGACCTCAAGCGAGGTCCATGAGAAAGATCCATCTCATGACGGTTTGATTCATGACAATGGAGATGTAAATACAAGTGATGAGAATACTTTTTCTCATCTGACTCTTTGTAAGAAGAGCATCGCTGCTAATACCGAGGATTTAGATCAAGTGATTTTAAGACTCCAAGGGCTTCTTAAAGACTACAACACGCTCTTTTGTAATCTATCCGATGATAATAGAACCCCATTCCCAGAGGAGAAGAGTATTGAAGTTTTTCGCATCACCACTAAGAAATACAGAACACTTGTACAAGCCCTCCTCGATCGTATTGATGCCAGAATAACATTAGCTGAGCAAGAGCTCTCGGGAAGCGCTTATTCAGCACAAGATGATTATTCACCACAAATATCGGTTGCACGCAAAGCCGTTGAGTATCGGACTAAGAATGTCACTCTTGCAGAATCTATGATAACAGCTCCATCTTCTGAAGATTGTTGGGGGCGTCGCCGTGAGGATAATGTGCAAGGTTTTAATATGGAGTGGAACAACCGACTTGCTCGCCTGGCAGAACAGATCGTCGTGTTGGACCGCAAGGCCGCGACAAGCGAGAACCAAGCAAGTACTCGTGTAGAGTATGGAAAGCTTAAAAAAATTTCCATTCGTGCCTTACGTAAAATCACGAATGTGCTGTTAGATAAAGTTTTTGATCAAGAAGTAAAATTCTCTCAAGAAGCCCTCGCGCATCCATTCAATTATTTTGGCGGTAGATTTCATAGCTGGCATGTTCCCTTAGAGGAGAAGCACCGATGCGTCTTTGATAGGTGTTCTAAAACCTTGGATCAACTCATCACATTCTTTAACCAGTCGAAAAAAAATGATGTTCCTTTTGGAGAGGCTCAAAAAGATATCATACAAGTCATAGGAAATTGGATTGAAAGCGATCGATTCATATCGAAAATATCAGATCCTCAACAAGAGCATAACAATTACGCAGGTATATCCGACGCGGTGGCAAGCTATGGGCTATACATGAATTCTATACACGAGTTATTAGCAAATACTGACCATTTAGATCAGCTTCAAGCGACTATGCCAGACAATCCCCCGCCAGAGTGGCATGATGCGATAGCCGCTCAACAATGTCTTGTGGATTTACACAAGAGATATCTTGATCACCGCATATCCTCACAACTTCTTGATACGAAGCCTGAGGCATTAGCTTCGGATCAGGTGCATGGTGATCTGAGAAATGAGGGCAACACTTCTAGTGCTTATTATTGGTTGAATCCAGATCATTTTAAGAATCCTGACTACTTGCAGGAAGCAATTTTCGAAATGACCAAACCAACACTTGACCTCGTTGCCTATTCAACAAGAAATCTAGTGAAAGACACCAATGAAGAGCGCAAGATCCTTCTCAAAAAAAATCTCAATACTAATCAGAGGATTCTTGAGCATATTGCCAGCGGTAATGTGTGGCATGAACACTTCCTCACCCTTGCTCACAAAGAGATAGAATTCTACAATATGTTGCTTAAAAAGGAGAAATTAACTAATAGCCTGTATGAGGCAAAGAATCACTTTGAAGGATTTTTGAATCATTTGAATGGTTTCTTAGCAACAAGGCTAGAAGAGAAACGTCATCATCATGACACATTCATTAAAGAACTTCATGCTCACGCTAAGTTCGACTTAGCCAAGCGTTATGAGAATGATTTTTACACAAAAGACTGGCCAGATTTTATCAAGGCTCAGCATCAAGAAGCAGTCACGCGTGAAGAAAAATTCATACGTGCTCAGAAGGAGTCTAAAGATATAGAGGAATTAGTCAGTAACTCGAGGAATGATCTTATGCGTTGGCAAACAAGGGCAGAGCAGGTGAATCATCCAGCTCTCTCATGGTGGAAGAAAATACCTTATCTCCTTGATCCATATCTCCCGTATTATCCGAGTGATGAATATTTTTTTACCCCGCTAACTCAGTATGAAATATTCGGGCTAAATTGACTGTCTCAGCAGTAGCTTCAGAGTCTCCGCAAGTAGATCAGTATGAAATATCCGGGCTAGCAGAAATATCGGCGCCTACGGCTCAGGGTAAGCGCTAATAAAACGACTCAACCAAATGCCAGGTGGGGTGATATGGCGTTCATGAGTTTTTTTATCATAGGAAAAGAGGCCAAATTGGCCGTGCCATCCTTCCGTCCATTCATAGTTATCCACAAGCGTCCAAGGAAAATAACCCCGTACATCAACACCATCATTCATCGCACGACGCATTTGAGCGATGTGATTGCGGAAAAAGGCGATTGATTTTTGAGCGCTTTGTGTGGCAATGCCATTTTCAGAAACCACAATGGGCTTATGGTAACGATCACGAATACAACAAAGAGTTCGATAAAGTCCTTCAGGAACGATTTCCCAGCCCATCTGCGTGTACTCAGAACTCCGTTCCCCCATGGGGCGCACGATGAGTTCACGGATGCTAGAACTTTTTGAATAATAATAGTTCACACCAATGATGTCACAAATATCGACAACTTTATCAAGGTGGTCATAGTTTTGTCGTTGATAAATATTATAAATGAGTGCTGTGGGATCATGAAGGAAGGAACGACGGCACTCAGGAAGGGAATAGATGCCCATGATCATGGCATCGGGGCGTTCTTTTCGCACGATAGCAGCAGCATCGCGAAACATGCAGGCAGCGGTATTCATTGCCTTCTTATATCCTAGAGGATGCAAGAGAAGTCCTGGCGGCCAATGTCCTGCAATCCATCCAAGTTGCAAGGCGCCATTGGGTTCGTTTTGCGGGACATAAATTTTGACATAAGGAGCAAGCGCATGAACGATACGTTCCATGTGGGCATGCCATGCCTTCTCAACGCTAGGGTGCGAAAAGTTAGAATGAGCTTTATCTTTTCCATCATAGAGCCAATCAGGAAAGGTGAAGTGCCATAGGGTAACAATGGGTTCTATCCCAGCTTTTTTTAGTTCGCGTGCCATGCTGACGTATTGTTCAAGAGCCTCATCATCGACAACTCCTGGATGTGGCTCGATACGTGCCCACTCGACCCCAAAGCGAAAATGATTGACGCCTAGTTCTTTGGCGGCAGCAATATCACGATAAAATTCACTCCATGAAAACACGGCGTCTTCGCCTCGCGCTGGGACTAAGCCTTCTTCTGCATACCGATCCCAATCGGTTTTAAAATACCATAGGGAATTTGGCTTGTAGCCGCGATCTTCATTCTGAAAGGAGGCTGTTGAAATACCCCACCAAAATGGTTCCTTGGGAAGTGGCTTTAGAACAAGTGTCTGAGCAGTTGCTCGGTAGGGGCCAGGTCCAGTAACACAACCGCTGAGCAAGAAAAGGATGATAGTAGCAAGATGAATTTTAAATATTAGACTTCTTAAAAAAATCGACTGCGAAGAAGAATTGTTTTCTTGCTTCGCTGCTCGTTGCTCGAATGTTTTGCTACAAACTGCACAGTTGTTTGTTGAAGGCTCTTGATAGTTCATCCTGATTGGCCGGTTTGTAAAGAAATCTATTGTCGTCATAGTGATGATGGATACTTAATATGTCAGGCGACTACTAGTAACTAGAGCTTGACGAAAAGTGAACCAGTTTTGAAAAGGAATTCTTATTTTCTTGTCTCCTCTGCTACAACTAACCCGGATATTTTATACTGAATCGTAATGAGGCGCTGTGCAAAGCTCATTATTACTGCGTTGCTCTCGAATTGTGATTTGGGCAAAACCAGTGCTCGGGAGAGCCTGGGGTAGACTGCCGTAACCGTTAGGTTAGGGGCAGCATTTAAGGGCGAGCCGAGTAAGGTGCGAGCGAGTCAATATGGACACATACAGCCCGGCGTCAAAATGCTGGGTCTGCGTTGACTCGCTTGGCGAAGCTCGTCTCGCCCTTTGAAGGTCTGCCTCAAAGAGCCTACAAATTCTGGGCAGTCTCCCCCGCGGTCTCTTGGGCCGCCGGTGCTACCCAATCCGCCTTCACGGCATCCTCGTCACGATCAGTATGAAATATCCAGGTTAAAGCTCCCTTCTCAATTTAATAAACTATAGTATACATAGTTTGCAGATTTTTTTGTTTTCATTCCTGTTTTTACGTTTAAGCTACCGAAGCAAATTCTTATTCAAAATTACGATTTCCCCTTAATGTCGACAGTACTAAAAAAAAGACAACACAAAGCAGCACTGTGCATTATTGCTGTTATTATGTGGGAATTTTTTAGCTTTTATGGCCTGAAAGCTATTTTAGTCCTCTATTTCACAAGCCAATTGCATTTTTCTGATGCAGCAGCTTACCAACTTTTTGGAAGTTTTATTTCTCTTGTTTTTATTACTCCTATTCTAGGAGGCTGGCTGGCAGATCGTTATTGTGGTTATCGTTACGCTACAGCTACAGGTTCTCTTTTAATCATTTTTGGCCATCTTATGCTTACGATGTTTGGCCAAAATGTTTTTATTGGATTATCACTATTAACAATGGGGATCGGTTTCTTTAAAAGTAACGCTGTGTGTCTTATTAGCACCTGTTATCTACATGACCCTATAGGCGCTACCTCTGCCTTCTCATGGTACTATGTTGCTGGGAATATTGGCTCTATGCTTGCAAGTGTTGTGTGTCCTTATTTAGTAGAAAATGTGAGTTGGGATTTGGGATTTATTGTCGCTGCTTTTGGAATGATGTTGGGATACCTTATTTTCTTGTTTTCCAAACGCTATTTTATATGGGAAACAAATACAAAAAAAACAGAGGCATGGGATCATCTTTCATTCTCAAAAAAAATTGCCATTACTAGCACTATCCTCACTGCTTCCTTTCTTTTTTTCTATGAGGTGCTGAGGCACGACTGTGTAGCATATTTACTCATGTTTGCCGTGATTATTGCTCTTACTATTTTCGCAAAAATCTATAAAAATACTACTTCTGCACATAGGAAGGGACTGATGATGATGGCGTGGTTAACAGTGTTTGTAACTTCTTTTTGGATATTTAGTAATCAAGTCTCTAGTTCATATCCTTTGTTTATTTTACGCTATGTGAATCGCAATATTGGTGGATTAACAATACCTACAGGCATGTTTCAATCTCTTAATGCTGGAAGTATTTTAGTCGCTGGTGCGTGTATGGCCTACTTGTGGCGTTTTTTAGGACGTCACCATATTCGTCCGCAAACTGATACTAAAGTAAGTATAGCTTTAATGCTATTGGTCTTTGGTTTTGGAACAATGACCTATGCAGCAACATTAGCTCATGAATATGCTCCTATTTCTATGCTATTGCCGATTTTTAGTATTATTTTTCTGGGGGTAGCTGAGCTTTTTACCGAGCCCGTGATGCTAGCAGCATGGGGTGATATTGCTCCCCATGATACAGAAGGTCGTTTAGTCGCGATTTATTTTTTATTCATGGGTGCGATTGGTAATTATGTATCAATCTGGGTCGCTAAGCTTACCGTTGATCCCGATACAAGCCATGCTAGTGCGACCACATATCATACGGCCTATTCTCAAGTCACTCGTATTGCTCTTGTGTTGCTTGGATTATTACTTCTTCGTGTATGCTGGCGTAAATACAGAGTCAAGCATGTCATAAGTTAACTAACCGAGATATTTCAGATATATGCCTTTTTTAAATGAATTTTAACCCGGATATTTCACACGGATCGTGACGAGGAGGCTGCGAAAGTTGATGGGGTAAGACAGACGAGTATGCTGACGCCGGGCTGTATGTGTACAGCCCTCCCCAAGTCAAAATATGAGCCTAACGTAGCATCTATAAGCTTGCCCGATCTCCGTAGTAGATCAGTGTCAAATATGCGGTTTAAGGAAATAGTTCTTATCCTGACTTTCTCTATCATCGCTTTTAGAGCTTGAATGATCTGTTTGAAAGCATTGTCCTCTTCGGTCACCGAGCGAAAAATTCCAATCTAAAACAACCCTAAAAATTCATCTCAAAAAAGTATAACTATGAATAAGCATGCTCCTTCCCGTATCATTCGTTCTCCTCGTGGTACAACGCTTGTAACAAAAAGCTGGTTAACAGAAGCGCCACTACGCATGCTCATGAATAACTTGGACCCTGAAGTTGCTGAGCGCCCCGAGGATTTGGTGGTTTATGGAGGAATTGGTAAAGCCGCTCGAAATTGGGAGTGTTTCGATCGTATTATTGAAACACTAAAAGACTTGGAGGATGATGAGACACTTTTAATTCAATCTGGAAAGCCGGTTGCTGTTTTTAAAACGCATGCTGATGCACCGCGGGTGCTCCTTGCTAATTCTAATATTGTTCCTCATTGGGCTACTTGGGAGCACTTTCGTAAATTAGATAAGCTCGGTCTTATGATGTATGGTCAGATGACAGCCGGATCTTGGATCTATATTGGAAGTCAAGGGATTATTCAAGGGACCTATGAAACTTTTGTAGAAGCAGGCAAAAAACATTTTTCTGGAGATTTATCCGGTAAATGGATTCTCACATCCGGGCTTGGTGGGATGGGAGGAGCTCAACCCCTTGCTGGCACTATGGCTGGGGCATCTGTTTTAGCTGTAGAATGTGATCCATCACATATAGAAAAACGCCTATCAAAAGGCTTTGTTGATTATTCGGTTAGTACTCTTGAGGAAGCCCTCACCTTAATAGAAAAAGCATGCCAAGAGAAAAAACCAATTTCTGTGGCATTGCTCGGTAATGCTGCAGAGGTGTTTCCAGAAATTGTGAAACGTGGTATCAAACCAAGCATGGTGACCGATCAAACGAGTGCACATGATCCACTCAATGGTTATTTGCCAGCTGGATGGAGTCTTCAAGAAGCCATTGAAGCACGTCGATTAGAACCCGAACGTCTGATTTCTGAAGCAAAAAAATCTATGGCGCGTCATGTTGAAGCAATGCTTGCCTTTCACGAGCAAGGTATTCCAACCTTTGATTATGGTAATAATATTCGTGAGGTTGCTTTTCATGAGGGCGTGAAAAATGCGTTTGATTTTCCAGGGTTTGTCCCCGCCTATATCAGGCCTCTTTTTTGTCAGGGTATAGGTCCCTTCCGTTGGGTCGCGCTCTCTGGAGATCCTGAAGATATTTATAAAACAGACGCAAAAGTCAAAGAACTCATTCCCAATGATCCCCATCTCCATCATTGGCTTGATATGGCTCGTGAGCGAATTCAATTTCAAGGATTACCAGCACGCATCTGTTGGGTAGGATTAAAAGATCGCGCACGTCTTGCTCTTGCTTTTAATCAAATGGTCGCTTCAGGAGAACTTCAAGCCCCCATTGTTATTGGTCGAGATCATTTGGACTCTGGCTCAGTAGCCAGTCCTAATCGTGAAACCGAAAGTATGCGTGATGGATCTGATGCGATTTCTGATTGGCCACTTCTTAATGCTTTGCTCAGTACGGCAGGTGGAGCAACCTGGGTGAGTCTGCATCATGGAGGTGGTGTTGGTATGGGATATTCGCAGCATTCAGGTTTAGTGATTGTTGCAGATGGAACTCAAGCTGCAGAAAAACGCCTTGCACGTGTTCTCTGGAATGACCCAGCAACAGGAGTCATGCGTCACGCTGATGCTGGTTACCCGGAGGCAATTCTATGTGCTAAAGAAAATGGATTGCACCTTCCTATGATCTATGAAAAACCCCTTCATAACTGAAGTTTAACCCGGATATTTCATACTGAATCGTAATGAGGCGCTGTGCAAAGCTTGTTAGTACAAGGCGGGTGAAGGATTGTGATGCCGGGCTGTATGTGTCTATATTGACTCGCTCGCACCTTCTCGGCTCGCCCTTACGGGCTGCCCCTAACCTAAACGGTTACGGCAGTCTATCCCAGGCTCTCCCGAGCACTGGTGTTGCCCCAATCACAATTCGAGACCAATGCAGTAGCCATAGAGCTTTTTACAAGCCGTAATAGATTTAGTATGAAATATTCGGGTTAAACTCTTAGACTCAAAAATCCCTTTGCATTTATGATAAAACATACCATTACAATTACAAACGCTGGACTTTCTCTTGCCGACCTTCGTGCGATTTATCTTGAATCAAGTAAGTTGGAAGTTGCCTCTGCGCTGCAAGTAGCTGTGGAGCGTTCAGCTCTTATTGTAGTTGAAGTCATGCAACAAGGGAAAACTGTGTATGGTATTAATACTGGCTTTGGTGCTCTTGCTACCACACGCATTGAGCCCGATAAGCTAGGAGAATTGCAATTTAATATTATTCGGTCTCATAAAGCTGGAGTAGGGGCTTATCTTGATGAGAGAATTTGCAGATTAGTTTTAGCACTTAAAATTGTTGGGCTTTCTGCCGGTTATTCGGGAATACAATGGATTCTTGTAGAAAAATTATTAGAACTTTTTAATCGAGGTTATATTCCATGCCTCCATGGAAAGGGATCTGTTGGTGCTTCTGGAGATTTAGCGCCGCTTGCTGATTTAGCAGGTGTTCTTATTGGAGAAGGCGATGCATGGTTTGAAGGCTCTATTATTCCTGCTAAGGAAGTATTACGAGCACTGCAATGGGAGCCCTATCAATTTGCACCAAAAGAAGGCCTTTCACTCATTAATGGAACACAGGTTTCTACAGGATTGGCCTTGGCTGCACTCTTTAAGGCCGAGCGTCTCCTAGGTTCTACTATTGTCTCCGGAGCACTTGCCCTCGAGGCAAGCAAAGGTACGAGCTCCGCATTTCATCCAGCAATTCAACAATTACGACGTCAACGAGGCCAGCAGCAGGTTGCTGTTTGGTCACGTGAGTTATTGGAAAACAGTCCTATTGCTGAGAGTCATCGCAATTGTGGTAAAGTCCAAGATCCCTACAGTATGCGATGTCAAGCTGTTGTCATGGGTGCTTGCTTGGACATTATGAGTCATAGTGCAGAGATCTTACACCTCGAAGCAAATGCTGTGACTGACAATCCACTGATTCTTCCTGATACTGGAGAGGTTATTAGTGGTGGTAATTTTCATGCCGAACCTGTGGCTTTTGCAGCTGATCATTTAGCCCTTGCCATTGCCGAAATAGCTTCGATTGCAGAACGACGTGTTGCGCTCCTTATGGATCGTCATTTTAGTGGACTCCCACCCTTCCTCGTGGCCAATAGTGGATTGCACTCCGGTCTCATGATTGCCCATGTGACAGCTGCAGCTATGGTAAGTGAAAATAAATCACTCGCACATCCTGCAAGTGTCGACAGTATACCAACCTCAGCTAATCAAGAAGATCATGTGAGTATGGCGACCTACGGAGCACGACGCCTTCATGAGATGCTTGATAATGCCGCTTATGTTACAGCAATTGAATTAATTTCTGCAGTACGTGCTCTACAATTTCATCATCCGCTTAAAACGAGCGAGCGTCTTGAAAAAATCCTTGAGCATCTCGTGCCTCTTATTGAACTCGAAAGTTCTGATCATGTTTTATCTCCTGAAATAGAAGCCCTACAACAGGCTGTCTTAAATGGAAAGGTTGCTACTCTGGTTCTTTCAATTGATGGACCAACAATCTTTCGCGATTGCTCTCAAAGCAAAGCATCAGAGAATGAGTAGTTTTTTCAATAGTCTCATATTTGTCCATGCACTTACTTAATGACCATTCCTATTTTCCTCCATCATCTTGGAGTGAGGGAGAGGAAAGGACTTCGGGGTATTTGTCTCAGTACGTACAACCTTTTGATTTAAGAAATCCCTCTCAGCCTTTGCCTCATAAGAGTATTGTTTTTCTCGGGTTTTCTTGTGATGAAGGAGTCAGAAGGAATCTTGGACGTTTTGGATCAGCTGATGCGCCTGCATCATTACGTAAAGTTTTAAAAAAGATTCCATGGAATGCAATTCATATTCCTATTTGGGATGCAGGGACTATTTGTTGTTGTGAGGATGATTTAGAAAAAGCACAAGAGACCATTGGAGAAATGATTGCTGCCCTAAGGTTAGCTGGAGCCTTTGTTATTATCCTAGGGGGAGGTCATGAAGTGGCTTGGGGGCATTTTCAAGGTCTTATTAAATCGAATTGCAAGCAAAAAAGCCACTCAGAGAGTCAGGACATTGAAATACTTGGTATTGATGTGGTCAATTTTGACGCTCATTTTGATTTGCGTCCTGTTTTTGCTAATGGCAATGGATCTTCAGGAACGAGCTTTCGGCAAATTCATGACTACTGTGAAGAGAATAAACTTAAATCGCGATACGCCTGTCTAGGTATTCAACCCTTTAGTAATACCATGGATCTTTTTACCCATGCCCAGTCTATTAAAACGTATTATGCCTTAGCCGAGGAGATGGTTTATCGCCCACATCTCGTGCATGAATCTTTTAATACGTGGTTGTCTTCTGCTCAAAAAATTTATTTAACCATTTGTCTTGACGTTTTTGCAGCAGCCTATGCTCCAGGAGTGAGTTCACCACAGGCATTGGGACTGGCGCCCTACACAATGCTACCATTTTTTAAACAAGTCTTAGAGAGTGGCAAAGTGATTGGAGTTGATATTGCAGAGCTTAATCCTATTTATGACAGGGATGATCAAACGGCAAGACTGGCAGCTTGTTTGATTGGAGAAATTTTAAAAAGTCATGTGGGATAAATTGTGGCTAAATATTCACTTAGCAACCCTGCGTCCCTCAAAGACTCCTTATGGAGCCATCAATGATGGTGCCATAGCCTCTAAAGATGGAAAAATTATTTGGCTTGGTAAAAAATCTGATCTTCCGAATGTGCCATCTAAGCTTGCTTCTCAGATTATTGAGATGGATGGAGAGTGGGTTACTCCAGGCTTGATTGATTGCCACACACATTTGATTTTTGGAGGTCAGCGTGCTGATGAATTTGCACGTAAACTACAGGGTGAATCATACGAATCGATTTTAGCCTCAGGAGGTGGTGTTTTATCAACTCTACAGGCAACTAGAAATACTTCCTTTGAAGAGCTTTTAAAAATTGCCTCAGTGCGTCTGTACGATGCTATGAGGCAAGGTGTGACCACCATTGAAATTAAATCTGGTTACGGTCTGAATTTAGAAAATGAATTAAAAATATTACGTATTGCCAAGAAACTAGAAGAAATTTCCCCAATTACTATTCAATCCACCTGCCTGGCTGCTCATGTGGTTCCACCAGAATATCGCTCTCAACGTGCGCATTATGTTCAATGGATAATTGATGAGCTTTTGCCTGTTGTAAAAAAAGAAAATCTGGCAAGTGCCATTGATGTTTTTTGTGAAAAGATTGCCTTTTCTTTAGAGGAAACAGAAATTATTTTTAGAAAGGCGAAAATTCTTGGGTTTGATCTTAAAATTCATGCTGAACAGCTTTCTTGGTTAGGAGGGGCTGCACTAGCAGCTCATTATCAGGCGCTTTCTGCTGATCATCTTGAATATATGAGGGAAGAAGATGTTATGGCTCTTGCAAAGGGAGGAACAGTTGCTGTTTTACTTCCTGGAGCATTTTATTTTTTACGTGAGACACAGATTCCTCCCATCGATTTGTTGCGCCAGTATCATGTTCCTATTGCACTGGCGACAGACTTTAATCCAGGAACCTCGCCGATCAATTCATTATCGACAATTATGAATTTGGCCTGTGTCTTATGGAATTTCACTCCCGAAGAAGCATTACGCAGCGTAACGGTGAATGCTGCCAAGGCACTAGGACTAGAAGAGGAATGTGGTTCTTTGGAGGTTGGAAAAAATGCTGATTTGGTGTTCTGGAAGATTAAAACCCCAGCAGAACTTGCATATTATCTCCACGGACGTTCTTGCGAAAAATGGGTTAAAAAAGGAGTGAGTATGGATTTAGCTACTTCTCATGATCGATAAACAGATAACTTCTAAAATGTTATTGTAAAAGATCTGATAACAATTCATCCAAGAGAGGAATGCATTAATCGATTGATCTCATATACTGTAGTAATCCCCTCTCTCACGTAGCGATCAGACTCGATACGTAAAGAAATCATTCCATGTTGAGCTGCCATTGTGCGGAGTTGATAATGTGGAGGTTTTTCATTAATGAGCAAACGCAGCTCATCATTGATAGTAAGCAGTTCAAAAATAGCGATACGTCCTTGATATCCGCTATGATTACAGGAATCACATCCTTTGCTCGCATATAGTTGTGAGGGCAATACGTTCATATCAAAAAAAGTTAGCTCTTCTTGAGAAAAGGTCTCAATAGGATAAGAAATACGACAGATAGGACAGAGCTTACGCACGAGCCGCTGAGCTAGAATGCCTTCTAATGTCGTCGAGATCATGAGTGGATCAAGTCCCATATCTATGAGGCGAGTGATAGCTCCTGGTGCATCATTTGTATGAAGTGTCGTCATCACAAAATGACCGGTAAGGGATGCCTGCATTGCCATTTGAGCTGTTTCCTCGTCACGAGTTTCACCAATCATAATCACATCAGGATCATGACGTAAAAAGGAACGTAGTAGCTCGTGAAATCTTCTACCAATAGATTCTTGAACTGGCACCTGAATAACCCCTTCGATTTCATATTCAACGGGATCTTCTGCGGTAATTAATTTAAGACGCCGTCCTTGAAGTTCTTGCAAACAGGCATATAGTGTAGTTGTTTTACCAGCACCAGTCGGACCAGTAACAATAAAAAGACCATTTTTTTTTTGGAGTAATTGATTAAGCGCATCTTCCATCAATAATGGTAGTGCAAGTGAGGAAATACGGCGTATAAATTTGCGACGATCTAGTAAGCGTAATACAAGACTTTCTCCAAATTGTGTTGGTAGTGATGAGAGACGAAAATCAACAGTGATCTTATTCCACGTGTGCTGTAACCTTCCATCTTGGGGAAGGCGACACTCTGTAATATCAAGTTGAGCTAGGAGTTTGAGTCGTGACATTATTGGTGCAGCAAGTGTGAGCGGCACAGGTTGTTTCTCGCAGAGTAGACCATCGATGCGATAGCGAATACGACATTCATGTTCAAAAGATTCAATATGCAAATCACTTGCTTCTTTTTTAATGGCCTCATCAAGGAGCATGGTGACATGTTGAATTACAGGATGGGTTTCATCTTCACAGCGAATCATCGTTTCCATGGGCGGTGGTACGGCAGGAGTATCCATTCTAGAAAGGATGGAGGTTTGTGGATCCTCGTTGAAGACCTTTTGAGAATAATACTCCTGTATTAAGGTTTCGATTTTTTCTTTTGGATACAGACGTAAATGAATTGTACGCTCTAGGCTAAAACGAAGTTTCTCTAACACTTCAGGATCGAGAGGATGAAAAGATGCCAGAGTAATACTGTATGCATCGGCCTCTAAAGGAAAAATATGGTAATGTTGAGCCCATTTCTTGGGCAGCAGTTCTAAGAGAGCAGGTGTCATGAGGAAGGAACAAGAGAGTGCATGATAAGTTAAGGGTTTCTTGAAATAGGGAGTGCTTATCCTACTTTGTTAACCCGGATATTTCATACTGATCGTAACGAGGAGGACGCGAAGGTAGGGTGGGGTAAGGCGAGTGATGAAGTCTGACAACGGCTGTATGAGTGCATATTGACTCGCTTGCACCTGCTCGGCTCGCCCTTACGAGCTGCCCCTAACCTAACGGTTAGGGCAGTCTACCCCAGGCTCTCCCGAGCACTGGTGTTGCCCGAGGAAGACTTCAAGCTTGAGAACAGCATTCACCCTAGCTTCCCGGTCTCCGCAGTAGATGAGTATGAAATATGTGGGTTAAGTCCAATGCGTGTAAGGAAATCAGAATTTAATATTGGAATAATATAGAATATATTGTGGTAGTAATGGTTGCAAATTGAGATAAGAACAAGGATGAAAATCAATCAACCTTGTAGCAGCG
>Ga0214923_10001923_pt1 | contig 28620 bp, 32 predicted proteins | sample LL1510_MetaG_FD_177993 | JGI IMG/M metagenome (GOLD analysis project Ga0214923, IMG submission 177993) | Freshwater microbial communities from Lake Lanier, Atlanta, Georgia, United States - LL-1510 | ecosystem: Environmental > Aquatic > Freshwater > Lake | place: USA: Georgia | collected...
CGAATGCCTCAATACCAATAGTAGTAACGCTATTTCCAATAGTAAGTGATCCAGTAAATCCTGAACAACTGTTAAATGCATTATTACCAATAGTTACAACACTATTTGGAATAACAAGTGATCCAGTAAATCCTGAACAACCATAGAATGCATTATTACCAATAGTAGTAACACTATTTGGAATAGTAAGTGATCCAGTAAACCCTGAACAATTATAGAATGCATTAATACCAATAGTAGTAACACTATTTGGAATAGTAAGTGATCCAGTAAATCCTGAACAATTGAAGAATGCAGCTTGACCAATCGTTTGAACATTTGTTCCAATAGTAAGTGAAGTAAACCCTAAACAAAATCCAAATGCATTATTACCAATAGTAGTAACACTATTAGGAAGAGTAAGTGATCCAGTAAATCCTGAACAATTCTCAAATGCACGAAAACCCATAGTAGTAACACTATTTCCAATAGTAAGTGTACCAATAAATCCTGAACAATTCTCAAATGTACTTTCATTAATAGTAGTAACATTATTTCCAATAGTAAGTGATCCATTAAATCCTGAACAACTATTGAATGCATTACTGCCAATAGTAGTAACACTATCTGGAATAACAAGTGATCCAGTAAATCCTGAACAACCATAGAATGCACCACTGCCAATAGTTTTAACCCTATTTGGAATAGTAAGTGATCCAGTTAGATTGGGACAATTTAGGAATGCAGAATTACCAATACTAGTAACACTATTTGGAATAGATAAACCAGTTAAGGTACTTTGATTCTGAAATGAATTATTGGGAACACTTGGTGGATTTGGAGGTGAATCGTATATCCAAGTTGATCCAGAGGATCCAGATCGTCGTGTATACACCACTCCACCAAAGGTCGCAGTAAGTCCTTGATCTTGACTAAAAGTAACAACAATCGTAGACATATATTATTTATGTAGATAATAAATAATACAGAAATATATATATCCAATAAACCAATAGACAACAAACCAACACCTTTTTTTGGCTCAACCTTTCCTAAGGTTGATTTTTGGGTTCTTCGCTTATCCCGTAGGGAGTCTTTTTCTAAAAGGTGGAATCTCTAAAATATATATCTGTATCAATGAATAATGTTCTGTCTTTCAAATACGAAGACAAATAATAGCCGATTGCATAATCTTCCAAGTATTCTTTTTCTATTGCATTTTTCTTGTTAGTTAAACATACAACAGAGTCCCAAGACAATAAATAAAATCTACCACTACAGTATTTGGTTTTTCGTATGAATAGATCTTTAGGAAGTTCAGGATGTAACCTATAATATTGGCTCTTATAAGGAACCTTTACATCTATTATATTACCTCCATAATGAATCATTGGATTCATATGTTCTAACAAATTAATAATCGTATCAAAAAATTTAGTATGCAACAATTTTTGATCATCATCTGTTTTAAATATGTAGGTAAACATATATGTTTCTAGCACTGCTTTGTAAGCATTGATTACTTTTTTAGGTAATGAATTGTATTCATCTTCTGTTTGAACATACAAAATATGTTGTGCAGTATCAAATATAAATGGTGTTTCTAACTCGGGGTTTCCTATAACGTGAAAGTAAAGTAGTTTTTCCGGCAAGTGCTGTAGCCATGTTTCCTTTTGTATTTGAGCTTTGTCTCTGTATTTTTCACAATTCATAATCAACAAAATGTACGGTTGTTCTATCAATGTCATATATTTATTCAAAGAATTACATTTATATCCATTTATCAAGTTTTTGAGAAAGATTGGTATACCCAAATAAAATACAAAATTGATTTAGAATTATCATGAGTATAATAAGATACATTATACACAAAGAATACAATGGATAACATAGAACTTTTGAAACCGGTTCAGACAAAAAGGGATTCATCTCCTTATACTACCTTTTTCCAAAAGGCGAACCAAATATATTGCGAAGATTGTATTGTTGGTATGAAACAAATGGAGAGTGAATCGGTAGACATTGTTATTTGCGATCCACCGTATAATATTGGTAAAGATTTTGGAAACAACAGTGACAAACAGAAAATGGATGCCTATTTGTTATGGTGTGATCAATGGATAGAAGAATGTCTAAGAATTTTAAAACCAACCGGTACCTTGTATATATATGGTTTCAGTGAAACCTTAGCGTTTATCCGTACCCGAATATTCTGTCATGTACGTTGGCTCGTCTGGCATTATACAAACAAAGTGACTCCTTCTTTGAATTTTTGGCAAAGAAGTCACGAAAGTATTTTATGTTGTCATAAGACCAAGTCTGTCGTCTTTAATCGGGATGATGTCCGTGAACCTTACACGGATACATTCTTAAAAAATGCAGCAGGTAAAGTACGAAAGCCTACCAAAGGGAGATTCAGTAATGGAGAAACGGAAACAATATACACTGCACATCAAGGAGGTGCGTTACCTAGAGATGTCATAAAAGTACCTGCATTAGCTGGCGGAGCAGGGAAAAAAGAACGTGTAAATCATCCAACGCAAAAACCGTTATCTTTGTGCGACACGCTCATTAAAGCTTCCAAAAATAAAGAAGGAGATACACTCGTTGTTGTACCCTTTGCGGGTTCAGGATCAGAATGTGTTTCAGCAAAAAAAAACAATGTTTCTTTTATAGGTTTTGAGATTAATCCGCAATACGTTGAACTTGCAAATAAACGATTACAAGAGTTAGATAGTGCATTTGACATTATTATATAATATAAGTGATAGATTCTTACAATTTGTAAGATAACTAAAATAATGTATTTTTATGATTTATTTTTATTTTTATTGTATTTCTTGTACAATTCTATATAATTGCATTTTGGATTACAGTTAACCGTGCTAGATGCAATAATGAATTGTTGTAATTCTTCACTGAGGTCTACATGTATCCATAACTGGGAAGACATGCTGAAATTAATACTCATTTTACAACCATTAATTTCATTGGTATGCCAACCCACTTGCGTATCCTTGTTTTTTCCGCGTTTGCCCATCGTAGGTTCCCACGTGTAAGCAGAAGGATCTAGCACTTGACAATCACTTGGAATATATAACCAATCATATTTTATAGTCTCTTTGTCTTTGGTTTCACCGCACTCATCCCTTACTAAGATGGAATAATACTCAAAATTTTTACGACTATTGATTTCTTCAATAAACAACGTTGGTTCTCCACAGTTCTTATCACTGCATACCGTAGTTAACCGATAAGAACTAATGTCAAAACTGGTCCCTTTTTTTGTTTTACTATACTTGGCAGACTTGTTACTGATTGTTCCAAAGGAAGAATGTATATCCATTCCGGATACGTGTCCTCCATCACTTTTGGAATGGACTTCGTAACCGCTTTCACTCAATATTAGTGCATTTATTTCTTCCCATACCGTTTCATTAATTGGCGAGCGATTGATCAAATGATACCCTTTGGTACACTGTTCAAAATGACTCTTCAATTTATATAGCCTGATATCATTTTCTTCAATTATTTGGAATTCCATGGTTTCGTGTAGCATAAATAATAACTTGATATAAAAGACAACAATTTATATCAATTTTATATTTTTATCAAATAATTTTATCGTTAAATACATAAATTAGTATTATTATAATGTAATAATGCAATATATATGTCCTGTATGTAAATTAGTACCTTCTAGTCATTCATTAGCAAAAGTTTCAGAGAACAATGGAATAATATATTATTATACATGTCCATCCAAAGCTATACTATACTATGATGTAAAAGGTAAATATTTTTCTACTATAAAAGATGGATGCAAAGTATTTATTTTATGTTACATTACACCGACCGGAAAGAAAAATGAGACAAACTTTCTATAAAAAATAAAAAATTTATAATAATTCTTTCCAAGTGATGTAAAAGCACCCTATCCATTTTCTATTTTAGAAAATCTTGGGCTTGTCCTAATTTGACAGCGTTTGCGGTTTGAGGACTTTTATTATTGTATTCTCTTCTATACTTTTCAGGTATTTCTCCTGTTTCCATATATGATTTGAATACTTTTTGGATTCCAGGGTCTATGAAAATATGTTTTCCTTCTAACATTTCTTTTGGAACTTCATTATATGATATTTTCTGGAAATTATTAGCATTTGAAATGTTACAAAATAGAAATACAATTCCAGTGATCTGGACATAAATCTTTGGTGTCATACTTTAATGCAGGACCAAACCATTGATTTGGGTAACATACAATTTTTTGATAATTCACATTGAAATAAGCACCCCACCAACTAAACGTGCTATTAGCAATAATGTTATGACTACAACAGCTCATCAACAATAGTTCTTGCCAATCTTCGGTTAAAGTATTACTACGTTCAAAAGTTAACGTAGGAAACATTTCTTTTAATACAACTAACATAACAGATACCTCATCTACATCTTGATCTTCGCAGAAATACAACACATTCCACTCTCGTTTGTTAGATTTATCTAAAACAAAACGAAGTGCATTGATATAATAAGATACAGGCATAATTCCATGATACTCTTGAATTTGTTTATAGTCGCCAATACGAAAATGAAGCGAAATTGTATTTTCTAAATCATAATTTATACTGTTTCTTATTTCTTGTTTTTGATTTTCTAGCTTCAATAAACGACAAATTTTTGAGTAATGATTCGCAAAATATTTGTAACTTTGAAAATATCCTAACAGTAAGGCATGATTATTTTTATTAACCAATGGTAACTTTTTGTACGCAAACGATTCTTCTCTTATAAATTGAATAGATGCACGATCTGGCAATTTTTCTGACGAAATCATGAAATACAAGGGAGACAAAAAAGTGTCCCAGTAAGTCATGCGTTTTGTAATACCTGGTGTATGTGTGGAGTATATAAATTCAGGAAGGTTATCACAGTCTATTGCGTAAGCTATTACCGTAAATATTTGAAATAATTGGTTTCCTAATCCGCCTAATAAATTGCAAGTAATCATATTATATAAGAAAAATATATTTCTAAGTATATTTATTACGGCAATATATTCTTGTACGTAGGAACGAAACAGTTTGTTCCTACTTTTTTTTCAAAAAATTCAATACGATAATTTTGCACAAAAACATGTTTTTTTGTATTTTTGATATGACTCAACTCATTTTTTGCATCTTCAAAATTATCGTATATTTTTATGTCTTCCCATTCTGCTCCGTCGCATAGTAATACATACATATAAGTAGCCATAATGGATTATACTATCTCTGCATATTTTCTTTTTGTAATATACGCATATCCTATATCCTATATCTTTTTTAAAAATATTCAGAGTTATTAAAAGAGTCGTCGTCTAATTTGGTCTTGTTCGCCAATGCATACTCGCTGACACGTTTTTCAAAAAAATTTGTTTTGGATTCAATAGAGATGAGTTCCATAAAGTCAAATGGGTTAGACACATTGTAAATCTTGTCATATCCTAACTGCAAACACAACCGGTCTGCTACAAACTGAATGTATTGCGACATACTTTGCGAATTCATTCCAATGAGCCGGCAAGGCAATGCTTCACAAATAAATTCGGTTTCAATGTCTACTGCTTCCTTTACTATTTCATAGATTCTTGCCTTGTTTAGCTTCTTGTTTAGTTTACTATAAAGCAAGACAGCAAATTCTGTGTGGAGTGCTTCATCTCTAGAAATTAATTCATTGGAAAAAGTAAGTCCTGGCATAAGTCCACGTTTTTTCAGCCAAAAAATGCTGCAAAATGCGCCGCTGAAAAAGATACCTTCTATACATGCAAATGCGATTAATCTACTGGCAAAACTACTTCTGTTATCGTGGATCCATTTTTTCGCCCATTCTGCTTTCTTTTGAATGCAAGGATACGTTTCTATCGCTCGGAACAACCGGTCTTTTTCTTCCGAATTTTGAATGAGTGTCTCTATTAATAAACTATAGGTATGACTATGTATATTTTCCATTGCTATTTGGAACCCATAAAATGCTCTGGCTTCCGATAACTGAACATCTCCCATAAACCTCGTTGCCAAATTTTCTAAAACAATGCCGTCACTTGCTGCAAAAAAAGCAAGAATCATAGAAATAAATCGTCTTTCCTCTTCATTTAGTTTACTCCAGTCAATCGTATCTTTGGTTAAATCAATTTCTTGAGGTCGCCAAAAACAATCTACTTGTTTTTCATACATATTCCATATATCATTGTGTTTGATCGGAAACATTACGAAACGGTTATCGTCAGGAGTAAGCAATGGTTCGGCATTATTCTTGAACATCCTAAATAATATATAGTAGAGATTTTATATCTGTTTTTTACAATATTTATGAATTAATTTAGTGTCGCAATATTATATAGAAGTACTGTTTGTTTATCACGATAACTGTTGTGCGCATAATCAAGGTTGTTAAATTATACTATCAATAATAATGATATAATAATATAATAAATATTATAATATCATAATATAAAATGGATTCCATGGTAACAGAGTGTACAAATGCAAAATTAGCCACATTTTCATTTGATCATTTAACCTATATTAATCAAATTTTCGGTGATCTCAGTGTGAGACAGATAATACACGAAGTATACAAAAAAAAAAGGTATGCGTTTGGAGTTGAAGAAACCGGCGATGAATTTGAACATTCGCATCATCATTTTGTAATAGATAAAAAAACAAAACAGGTGGTATGCAGTGCAGCGCAAGGTTATCAAAACATATATATTAATAAAAATGATAACTTATGTCAATCGTATTCATTACTTACCTATTTTGGTATCCCGATTAATCCTGACCAAAAACAACGACAAATGGATATGATTGCTCTTTATAGAAGAATAATATCTAACAAACAATTTATCAAAAAAATAGACGACATCATTGATCATCCATCCAATAAAGAATACTGGCAAGATTCTACGCATGAGGAAGGAAGAGGTCATATTTTGATGAACAAAGATCATATTTTAAAAAAAATAAATGATGTTCTAAATGAATGGGAGAACTATGGATATTGGTATTTTATCGGAGAAGGTAAGTGTCCAGTTACACAAAAGAAGAAACAACAGAAGAAACAACAGAAACGTACCTTTGGAGGTAACCATAAAACTATAAAAACAAAAAAGAGTGTAAAAAAGAGGACAAGAATGAAATATTAGAAGGAAAACATTTATTTTTATTTTTATTTATCTTTTCTTTTCATCTGATATAGTAATGAATATGATTACTTTATCAGAGCGTGATTTATATTTATATGATATTGAGGAACAAATTGTGGCTAGAAGACAACTTATTTTAGATAAGACCAAAGAAATTAAAAAAAAAGAAAAGGTTAACCACTTTTTACAAGATGTTGCCAGTGATTATAAAAAGTATTACGATTATATTATTCAGGAAAGACAACAACAATACGACTCCATGAAAACATTGCAACTCTATTTAGATGACTTAATGAAAACCGAAAAGTTAGCCAATTATGAATTGAAACAAGCCAAGCGCGATCAAAAAGAGTTATTGAGAGAAATGGATAAGATTAAGGTGGAATTGGATAAACTTATCAACCTTTAGGAAAAGGTTGAGCCCAAAACAATTACTTTTATGGTTTTGCTCTCGCTTTTTCAAAAGCGACTTTTGGGCTATTCCTTCGCATAGCCTTTTTCAAAAAGGTGGAAATAAAAGGTGGATATATTATATGACCGATCTTATCAAAGAATCACTGAATAAAGTAAAACAAACATTGCAAAATAGTACCCAGCAAATTGTCACATTCAAGCAACAAAACAAAGACTTTAAGAATCAATTGATAGCTAAAATAACGTCCATTTTAACTCAAATACAAGAATTAAGCAAAAATCCCAACAGTGCGAATTTAAAAGTTGTTTTAGCTGATCTAGATGCAACCAAAAAACAATTACAGAAAACCCAACAAGAACTTGGTATTGCAAACCAAAGACTACAGAGTAATCAAACCGAGATTGCCAGTTTAAAACAAGAGAGACAACGATTGGAAGAAATGTCTTCTATGTCTGCTCAAGATAGTCAAGGGTTGGTTCAAAAAATGAAAGATATTGAAGCGAAGTTGAAAGAAAAAGAAGCATTTCAAGCTGAAATTTTAGAAAACATCAAGCAAGTAAATGACCTCTTAGTACAACAAGTAACAAATATTAGCGAAATGGTGCAAGAATCTACTGGATACAACAAAGAATACGATACTCAAATAAATGCGATTGAAACCAATTTACAGAATGTGGTTCAGCTTCTAAATAATGAATCTGGATCTAATGCTCCTACTACCAATGGTGGACGAAGTAGACGACGAAATAGAAAAAAAACACACAAAAAGTATTTCAAAGGAGGATACAATTGGTCTATTAGATCATCGTCGCCTTCCTTGTCTAAATCTAGACGATCTAAACGCGTCTCTATTTAAGCACACCTACTTGCAAACTATTCCTCTTGTGGTTACTTTAATTTACCTTTGAACCACATCGCTTTTCATGGTTTGCATTTGATGAAATCATGCAAATACCCATAAGAGGAAAACTTATAGGAAAGGTAACTCCTGTTACAACCCCAATTGTTGTCATTCCAATGATGTTTCTGAAATGTATGTTTGGAGGTACATAAGTAGGCGACGTTATTTCGCCGAATACACTGTTTACTAAACTTAATCCAGTCGTAAAAAAAGTGATATTACTCACATTATTCAAATATAACTGTTTTGCTTTAGATAAAATGTTCATGAATAGTATTCTTATTTTATTGTAAATTATAATATCTGTATTATCTAAGTCATTTATGTAAATCATTTACGTAAATACCATAGCATACCACGTATGTTTGGTAGTTTACTGGAATACCCCCATTGAAGTTGATAATTGGTGATAAACTCTAGACTTTTAATGGTACTCATTCTTATACGATAAATTCGTTTCCATGACCGTTGAACTAATCGTAGCCAAAATGTTTTTTTGATGACAACCGTTTCTCTTGTCATTAAGACAATACACTGAACTATTTCTGGTTGGATATAATTCTTTTTAGCAATAACCGTGGCATAGTTTCGTACTGTTTTATGCGGATAATTATGAAGCATAGTTGGATGATGTATGATTCGGTCGTATTGTTTACGGTACATTCGCATAACACTTGGCATATGGTACATTTGATTATGCGTATCGTCAAAATCATCTACATTGTCTGAGTCACTTGATTCGGAATCGCTATCATCTATTGCATTTTCTGGAATTCGGGTATCAATGTTTTGTTGCGTCGGTTTAAATGTTGCAATCAACAAATAGTGCGATTCAATTGTCGGGCAACTTTCATATGTCTTACCATGGATTGGTGTGTAGTGTAACTCGCACAAAGCTAGTCTATTCTTATTATTCATTTTTTCTGAGAAAGAAGAGAATATTCTATTAAGTTCAATAATACAAATTATTTGTAATCAATTTTTTTAACTTTAATATATATAATATGAGTATCGCCAGTAAAGCATCCAAAGTATTAACAAACAAAATGTTTTTGTATTTTGTTTTCTTTTTAGCTATTACCACTGTATTTGGGTATTTAATGACAAACAAATTGAATGCGGTTGTTTTATTTGCGTTAATTGGAATACTGATGTACCAATTTAGTAAAAATATGGCGGTTGTTTTGCTTGTTTGTGTTTTAGCAACCAATTTGGCTATGTCTAGCCGTTCTATCAGAGAAGGTTTAGAAAATGCAGAAACACCTAAAAAAAAAACGTCTCCTCCTTCTAGTAGTTCTAACAATGATTCTACTCCTATTGTCCCTGTAAGCGAAGAGATTGCTCCTTCATCTGAATCTGAACCATCCGATCTTAGTGGTATGGAATCCATGAAAAATAAAAATAACAAAAAAGGCGGCAGCGGAAGAATTGACTATGCCTCTACTTTAGAGGAAGCATATGATAACTTAGACCAAATTTTGGGAGGAGATGGTATTAAAAATTTAACCAACGACACTCAAAAACTAATGGCCAAACAACAAGAGTTATTTCAAAGTATGCAAGCGATGACGCCTATGTTGAACCAAGCCAAACAAATGTTAGAAGGCTTTGATATGAAAAGTTTGGAAGGTTTAGCTGGACTCGCATCTAGTTTTACTTCTTCTGTGCCTGCTATGCCATCTCTTCCTACACCGGCAGCTCCTCCTAAATAAACATAAAAAAATATTCGCTTATAATAAGATGAAAAAGTGTCCTCCAGGAGTTATATGTATTGAAAATGTCACCATGGGTCTATTATTGGTAGTAGTAATCATCGTTTTGTATATGATCTATAAAACCGTTAATCCAAGCAAAAATAGTTATGATAAAATTGTCATTAAACAAGAAACAGGTCCAGCTCCAGAATTTAGTATTCCTAGTTATCCTTATAACAACTTACCAGAGGATGTGCTGTTAAATCCTTACGTTCCTCCTTTAAAAGACGAACGTTATTTTGTTACTGGAAGAATTCCCATCAATGTATCTACTAACATTGGCGCAGTAGACACGAGTTATCGACAATTAGGTATTTTAACGCCATTGAACGGACCGAACAAAGACAACATACTGCCCCTTATGGGTAGACCCTTGTTCACGAACCGTCAAAAATATCAGTATTATACCATCAGTAATCAGCACAACAACATCAAGCTACCTATATCTGTCAAGGGCAAAAGCGGTACTAATGAATACGGGGTTGATCAAATATTTAATGGTGATACCGTTTACATAGAAGGTTACAACGACGCATTCCGCGTAACTACGTATGATACAGATACCATCAAGTATTTACCATACCTCTAGGACAACCAAGTTTCCCGATACTTTTTCAAAAGACAGTTTCATACAAAATCTAGGTAAATTACTATAAGTATACAAATGAAAAATAATTTTTATTTGTATACTTATAGTAATAAGAATGAGTTGTCCCAATAGCAATGCTCCCATAGATATTGGTATACAAAAAATTTCAGGAAAATGCGATCTTAAATGTGCATACAATTTTAAATACCCGAATAGCAGTTGTACTGCAACCAACCGCGGAGATTACATTTCTATTGCATACGATTCTACCTCTAGTAGTCCCGTTACTTACAATGCAGTCGGATACAATGTGCAAGAAATTCGCTTATACACGCCTTCTTTGCATACGTTCAATGGTACGCATGCAGTAGCTGAACTCATTATTATCCATGTTTCTAACAAAGGAACCAAACCTTTGTTAGTATGTGTTCCTATCACCGAAGGAAACACCTCTTCCGATGGAAATACTATTCTTACCAATATCGTAAATGCAATGGCTAGCACTGCTCCTGCAGAAGGGGAGTCGGCTAACGTATCCATGGACAATTTTACGATGGATTCATTTGTCCCCAAAAAACCGTATTATTCTTATACCGCTATTCAGCCTTATCAGCCATGTGTCGGTGACGTAGATCTTATTGTATTTACTCCTCTCATGGCAAAATGCAGTATTTCCACTGCATCTCTGAACAAGTTGAGCGCCATTATATCTGCGAATGATTACACCATCAAAACGGGACCCTTGTTATTCTTTAATGAAAAAGGTCCCGGTAGTGCAGGCGTAGGCGATGAAATCTATATTGATTGTAAACCCATAAATAAATCCGTTGAAGAAACTATGATTACACAATCAGGATCCGAATCTTCCTCTATGGATATAAACTCTATTCTAGAAAGCCCCGCGTTTCAAATTTTGGTATCGTCTTTGCTATTCATTTTGATCCTCTTTGTTTTTAATATGGTTACCAAACTGTTTTCGGGAGGAGGTGCCAGTAAAGTAGGCGGTACATTCACTATACCACCGTCTGGTAAATAAAATAAAATATAGTATATTTCATACAAATTTCATAAATATACTATACAAATTGTTTGTAAAGTTAGATAACTCCTTGATAATTCACAGGAGCAGCATCATGAAGATCGTCTAGCACTGGTTTAAACGAGGATCCTTGTTTATCGCCGGTGGAATGACGCATAGGAACCATTTTTTTTACCATTTCTTGTTCTAACGTATACGGAAATTGGTGTAATGGACTAAACGGAGACCATTTTTTTGCTTCCGTTGGATAATACTTTTCCAAAGCAGCAGAGCCGGTTGTTACTGTGGAACGTTTAATCAATTCATAGGCCACAATAATTCCTAAAACGCCTAAAATTGGATTGGAATACGCAAATAAAGCGAGGGCTAATATTGCGACTACTATTTTTCCTGAAGTTGTGTCAATCATGTCCGCGATATTGGAAGGCATTCTTAAACCAAGGACTAAATATACAATAAACAAAATGACCAACACAAGTTGAGGCATATTTTTTTTCTCCATTAGTTTTTTTAAATATTCCATATATCATAATTGTAGATTTTATTTATTCCACCTTTTCCACCTTTTAAAAAAAGGCGGAGCCCAAAATCAACCTTTGAGAAAGGTTGAGCCAAAACATAACTCTTTATAAAAGGAGGGGTCGAAGGGGAACCTTGGTTCCCCTCAGAAAAGGACTTAAACACATGTTACTAAATATATAAGTACTCATTATACACAAATCTAACAAAGATGAACATGCCGCAAACATTAACAACAACTTTGGGATCCAAAGGATATACTTTATTAAAGAGTGAGCTCACTAATGAGCAGCAGGATTGGATCCGTAAAGAACTCACTGTAAAACCTTATACGCACGGGGCTCCTACAGTTAATTTAACGACGTTTCCCGCTTATCGTGAATCGGGAAACAAACTATATGTGCCGCGATTTTTCGGTGAACAACATTTCGGGACAGTAAAGCAAATGAAAATCCCTGAAGGAGACGATATTGACGTCACGTTTCAAGGTGCGTTGCGCGACTATCAGGTTCCAGTTGTAGAAAAATATTTGTCTTACGTAACTACGTTTGGAAAATATGGCGGATTATTGGATCTCGTCTGCGCATGGGGCAAAACTAGTTCATCGCTCTACATTTTGTCTCAACTCAAGAAAAAAACCATCGTGATTGTGCATAAGGAATTTTTAATGAATCAATGGATTGAGCGAATTCAACAGTTTTTGCCTACAGCGAGAATCGGAAAAATACAGGGTCAAACGATAGATATTGAAAACAAAGATATTGTTTTAGCCATGTTACAGTCACTTTCTATGAAAGAGTATCCGTCGTCCCTCTTTGATAGTTTTGGATTTACCATCATTGATGAAGTGCATCACATTTCCTCGGAAACATTTTCACGCGCACTCTATAAGTTCGTGACGAAATATAGTTTAGGGTTAAGTGCAACCATGAATCGGAAAGACGGGACAACCAAAATATTCAAAATGTTTCTAGGTGAAGTCGTGCATAAAACGGAATCCAAAGGAGAACGTGAAGTAGAAGTTCGTTGTATCAATTATAAAACGAACGACGAAGAATTTAATGAAACCATTTTGGATTATCGCGGTCAGCCGCAAAACAGTTCCATGATTACAAAAATTTGTAGTTATAATCGCCGAACTGAATTTATCATTCAAACCTTGACGGATTTTATTTGTACGGACGTACACGAATACGTGCGGTTCAAAAAAGAAATGGATCAACAAATTCCAGCGTGTAAACTGTGTTTAAAATCAGACAATTATTTGGTCAAAAATACGTGTTGCAATACCGTGCAGTATTGTCTTCTTTGTATGAATCATGTATTCGCAAATGTAGAAAGCAAAAAAAGACCGAAATGTCCTCATTGTGCCAAAGTGCTGGTCTTTGAACAAAATTATATTGAAAATCCCTATGTGAAACCCGTGGAACAAACGCATACCATTGTCATGGCGCATAACTTGAATGTTCTGGAATATATTTATACCAAATTCGTGTGCAAAAATCTAGCCTCCGTCGGTTATTATGTTGGTGGTATGAAAGAACAGGAGCTGAAAGCGAGTGAAAAGAAACAAGTGATTCTAGCATCCTATTCCATGTGTAGTGAAGGATTGGATATTCCTACTTTAACCACGGAATTTTTGATTTCGCCCAAAACCGATGTGGTTCAAATTGTGGGACGTATTTTGCGGGCAAAACATGCGACTGCTCATCCAATTATTTATGACTTTGTGGATTCCCATGATGTGTTCCAGCGTCAATGGTTGAAACGCAAAGCGTACTACAAAAAACAGAATTATCGGATTATTGGTACCAACAGTAATGTGTACACGATAGATACGAAAAAATGGACAAAGATTTCGGAAGGAACTTGCATTGACGATGAGTTAGATGAAGAAGAAAACGATGATAAGAAAGGTGTTATAGGGAAGTGTCTCTTATCAACCTTTAAGAAAGGTTCAGCCAAACAGTCTCTGCTGTAATTATTTATCCACAAGTACCTGTTTGGAAACATTATGGATGATTTTGCCATAGTTCGCAGGTTCACAGCATCCCATGGATTCGCTAACAATATGTAAGTATTCATTGTTATCTCTAGAATCACTGTCTTTGCAATCGGGGTGTTGGTCTACCCATTCGGGGATTTGTTGAATATTTTTGGTACTGATTTTATTGATTACTTTTTTCATTTTCTCCTTTTCATCATTTTCTTTTTCCCATTTGTTTTCATCTTTGACATACAGGACTTCCCGTTTGGAATCGGTGCAATGCAAAGGTCTCTTAGTAACATCCAAATCTTTCAAATTCTTGATGATAATGTTAGAAATACCATTGACAAATCCTGTGTTACCAATGTTTTCAAGATCCGATAATTGAAGTTTCACAGAATCAACAAAATCCATGATGTTCATTGCATCTTTGCAGGTTTCATTAAGAAAAAATTGGAGATTGAATTTTGCATTGGTTGTGGTACAATTAGTATTATTATTATTATTTGTAACGTGAGTTTTGCTAGATAATTCAATAATTTTGTTATTCTGTTCAATAATCATTTTTTGAAATTCTTGGTTTTGTTTGACGACTTCAACAACCAAATTAGATAACATTATGACATTATTTTGTATATCATGCGGAACTATATCATGTGAAGTACACGTTTTTTTGTGATTGCATAAAGTTGACATATGTTTGTATTGCTTACCACATTTGCATACAAATTTAGTATTATTAGGTGCATGTATCTTATTAGTAGTATGACTTTCCAGATTTTCTTGTTCGGAAACTGTCGGATTGATCCGACTGATATGCTTAGTCGTAAGACAATGTTTTCTAAAATCTTTTTTATCGCATGTGTTATAATCACATATTTTACATTCAAACTTTGTCGGAGTTTTTCGGATTTTTTCGTTAGGATTCATCCGTAATATATTCAACTATAAAAAATTCCTAAATACTTTACAAAATAAATATAAAAAAGTTACAATAACCTTTTTATAATTATTTTTTCTGTAATCCAAATCATTTCCTAGTAAATTCCATTTTCTGCATTTTTCTTCCAAGACTATTTTCCAATTTCCAAAAATGGACATTTTTAAAAATGTCCAAATTTCAATTTCCCAAAAAAGTCTTGAACCAAATTTTCACTTATTTTTCTTTAAGTTCCTTTTTTGAAATATATTATTTATCTATAATTACTTGTTTTTAACAATTCCATAACGATAACTTTAAAATCATGATTGTCTTTCACTAGTTTTGCATTTTCCTGTATTAACGTCATTATGATATCTTTATCAGAAGGAGTAATTATACTTTCAGTAGGAGCAGCAACTGGTAATACATTTAAAATATCGTTTATTTTTAAATTACATTTCTTTTTGTGTCTCCATAATCCGGTTCTATCTTGATATTGTTTATTACAAATATTACATTCAAGTTTATCATTTGAATATTGTTTATGTTTTATTGCATTAGCATGTTTTATGCTTTTACAATGATTATCTAAGTTGCTTTTACGATTTGTTTCATATTTACAAACTGAACATTTAAATTTATTTATTGTTGCAACATTCAATTTGCATATATGTTCATTTGTTTCATTATGAGAAATTAATAATTCTTTACTTTCAAATGTTGTATTACATGTTTCGCAATTATATGTTACATTATTTTCGGCTTCAATGATTGTTTTCTCTACTTTTTCTTTCTTGTTTGGAAATGGTTCAACACTATTCAAGGTTGCATTCAATGAAATAAAATACTCTTGTTCTTTTTGTTTTGCTTCATAAAGATTCTTACACTTGAAAAAAGTAATCATTTCCATTGTCCAATTATCCCATCCTCCATTTTCTCTAATTACTTTATACAATTTGCAATTATACATTGATGTATTGTTACAAGCTTCTTTATGTTGATATTTTCTCTTTACAAAATCAGTAGTATTACCTACATACAGTTCATTGATAGACGGATCTTTGCAAGTAATCTTATAAATAATTGTAGTAGAATAATCGCTGTTCTTTTTTGTCATGACGTTACCTTATCCTATATTCATATAAAATATTTTAAAACCATTTTGAAATAATTTTATTTATCCACAATTACTTGTTTGGAAACATTATGGATGATTTTGTCATAATTAGCAGGCTCGCAGCAACCCATAGATTCACTCACAATATGTAAGTATTGATTGTTAGTTCTGGATTCACCATCTTTGCAATCTGGATGTTGATCAACCCATTCGGGAATTTGTTGAATATTTTTGGTGCTGATTTTGTTGATTACCTTTTTCATTTTGTCCTTTTCGTCATTTTCTTTTTCCCATTTATTTTCATCTTTGACATACAGGACTTCCCGTTTGGAATCGGTGCAGTGCAAAGGTCGTTTCGTCACATCCAAATCTTTTAGATTCTTGATGATAATGTTAGAAATACCATTCACAAACCCTGCGTTACCAATCTTTTCAAGATCAGATAATTGAAGTTTCACAGAATCTACAAAGTCCATAATATTCATTGCATCTTTGCAAGTTTCATTGAGAAAAAATTGGAGGTTGAATGTTTTGTTATGAGAATTCGTATGTACATTATGCGTTCCATTTTTCATTAATTCTAACATCATCTCTTTAAAGTCATGATTGTCTTTGCTTAGTTTTACATTTTCTTGTACTAACATCATTATGAGTTCTTTATCAGAAGGCGTATCTTTAGTTTCTGTAGGTTGGAGAATAACTTGCGATGCATTTACATTATTATTTATTTTTAAATTACATTTCTTTTTGTGAGCGCATAAGGAAGATGAATGTTTATACGATTTTCCACATGTACAATAGACATATGGGTTTTTTGGGGCTTTTAAATTAGGATTTGTTAGTATTTTGTGTTTATCAGTTGCTAAATGTCGGGAAAAATCTTTTTTATTCACGGTACTAAAGTTACAGCTTTCGCAATTGTATGGATGGGTTTTCTTTAAGTTTTTTGAATTAGGATCCATTTTATATAGACTAAGATAAAAAACCCCTAAATACTTTACAAAAGACATATAAAAAAGTTACAATAACCTTTTTATATTTATTTTTTCTGTAATCCAAATCATTTCCTAGTAAAATCCATTTTTCTGCATTTTTCTTCCAAGACTATTTTCCAAATTCTCAAAATGGACATTTTTAAAAATGTCCAAATTTCAATTTCCCAAAAAAGTCTTGAACCAAATTTTCACTAATTTTTTCTTTAAGTTCCTTTTTATAATATATATTTTTCTAATAAAAGTCCTGGAGTATAACCAAGCGTTTTCCAAAGACGTGACATAATGCCTTATACAAAAGCAATGTTTCGTCACAAGTAAAATCAGCGGAATTCACGTGCGGTACTAGTCGTTTGTTATGCCAGCGCAATTGTTTTTCATTATATATATTATTGGCATCACAGGCAATTTTGAAACCGATTTCAGAGCGATTTAACAATTCAAGACAGTTCCAATAAAGAGGTTTATGTTGGTTATACAATTCAACTACTTGAATAAGTTGAAATGTATTGACAGAATCAAATAAAAACGAAATTTCTCTTCTCTCTACATCCATGGGAAACATTTCCAAAACAATGGGGATGTGATCGACTACTTCCATTTTTTTTACAAAAACAATCCAACCAATAAGTAATTTATCTTAGCTATCGTATTGCATTCGTGTTTCAATTTTATTTTTTATTAAGGACATGCATTTCCAGTTGGCGTTATTGGATTTCTACCGTTAAGAGTTCCGTAACCACAGTAGCTTGAATTATCTGCATTATTGATACTACCATTGTTAGTAAATGTTCCATTATTGGTAATTACACTAAGATTCGGATTCGGATTCGGATTCGGAATAGGAACTTGAACAGGAGGACACCGACCGCAACGGTATGCTTTTCTATGATTTGCTAATCCAGAACGTTGTTTACCTGGTATAATAATAATTAATATTATATTTTTTACACATATGAACCACGATGAAGTAACAATATAATTCTTTATACGATGAGATTTTGAATATATATATATAATATTTGTCTAACATTATATATATGAAGTTTTTTGGAATTTGTTTACTTATTATGTCGGGGATATACAATTCTCTATCACAATTCATAGTTGATAGACATGGTAACGTACAATTGAGTATGGGTTCTACAAATGTAGTTAGAATGATAAATACTTTAGGAGTAGTCAATTCAGTTCCAAATAATCAACTATGTAAAACGTGTCATTTAACAGCCTATTTATTGGACCAATATACTAGTTCCGGATCTAAAAATCTGAAACGCATATGTCAAGGTTGTAAATAAAAGTAATTGTTTTGCCGATGCTTTTTGAAAAAGCGGCTACCACCATCCCCTAGAAGGAAATCCACTATTCTTGAAATAAGAGTAGTTATCTACACAGTTGGTACAATTAGACAACACTTTCTGAGGAGGAGGACTGGCTAGAGCACTCATGGATGGATCCAGTTTACCGCCTAAACTATAGGTTTGTGTCATTGGTAAATTGTTTTGATACTGAGCATATCCGCCGCGCTGTTTTCTAGACTTGGATTTTGTATTCGTTCTCTTTGATTTCTTCATTTTACGCGAATATTTCTTAAGAATTCTTCGCTTCATTTTACTGACATGTTGTTTCCTGCTTCTACGCATCTTATACATATTAGAGATATTTTTTATTTTACGTTTATTAATTTTGCCCCCCTTCATGCAACCTGGAATATACGAATTGGCAGCCTCGCCTTTATTTAATGGCTCGGGAAGTACATTTGGATTCACTGTATTTGGCAAGACTCTGCTGGTAAACGCGGACCCTGCATAATTAGACCCATCTACATTGACTAAAGAACCATTGATATTATGAAATGGATAACTCATTGTATTTTACTATATATTTAGAAAGAATTTTTTCTTATTATATATATAATGCCTCCCCCTCCCTATGCATACATCCCTAACTATAATGGTAATACCGTATCTGTTATTGATACTGTTACCAATGGAATTACGAATACTATTGCGGTAGGAATGAATCCTATCGGAGTAGCTGTTAGTCCGAATGGTGCAAAAGTATACGTATCAAATGCTGGCGCCGATAGTGTATCTGTTATTGATACTGCTAACAATACAGTTTCTACCATTACGGTAGGAACAAGACCTACCGGAGTAGCTGTTAGTCCGAATGGTGCAAAAGTATATGTAGCAAATGAGCGTGACGATAGTGTATCTGTTATTGATACTGCTAACAATACAGTTTCAGCTACCATTACGGTAGGAACAACCCCTAACGGAGTAGCTGTTAGTCCGAATGGTGCAAAAGTATATGTAGCAAATGGTACTACCGATAGTATATCTGTTATTGATACTGCTAACAATACAGTTTCAGCTACCATTACAGTAGGAACAAGACCTAGCGGAGTAGCCGTTAGTCCGAATGGTGCAAAAGTATATGTATCAAATACTGTTGCCAATAGTGTATCTGTTATTGATACTGCTACCAATACAGTTTCAGCTACCATTACGGTAGGAATAAGCCTTACCGGAGTAGCCGTTAGTCCGAATGGTGCAAAAGTATATGTAACAAGTACTAGTGCCAATAGTGTATCTGTTATTGATACTGCTAACAATACAGTTTCAGCTACCATTACAGTAGGATCACTTCCTTATGGAGTCTCTGTTACCCCCGATGGTGCAAAAGTATATGTAGCAAATGCTAGTGCCAATAGTGTATCTGTTATTGATACTGCTACCAATACAGTTACAAATACTATTAATGGATTTACATTGCCAGTTTCATTTGGAATATTCATTGCACAAGGTTCTTCAATTGTTCCATGTTTTGCAAAAGGAACCAAAATTCTTTGCTTCAACAAAGAAACCCGAGAAGAAGAATACAAACTCATTGAAAGTCTAAGGAAAGGTGATTTGGTGAAAACATTGAAGCATGGGTTTGTTGCCATTCACATGATAGGGTACCAAGATATGTATAACGCTGCATCCGACAATCATAATGAACGTATGTTGTACACATGTTCCAGAGACCAATACCCTGAACTATTAGAGGATTTAATCATTACAGGACATCACTCTATTTTGGTAGATAGATTCAAAGAAGGAGAACGAGCAAAAACAGAAAAAGTGCTAGGTGATATTTATGTAACAGACCAGAAATACCGTTTACCCGCTTGCGTTGATAAAAGAGCAAGACCTTATAAAAAAGAAAGTGCGTTTACAGTATATCACTTTTCTTTGGAGAATGACAATGACTACATGAATTATGGTGTTTATGCGAATGGGTTGTTAGTGGAAACAACTTCCAAACGATATTTGAGAGATCTGTCTGGTATGCAGTTTCCATAAGTTTGGAATTGTTTTAGGCTCTTTACTTCGTATACCCTTTTTCTAAAAGGCGAGCTTAACACTTCCATCGTTGCCCGCAATCAATGCAGGTAACAAACGTCGTCATGGGTTCATCCGCCGATCGTGTCTGCATTTGGTAGTACGTGCATTTATTGGAGTGACACTTACGGCACTTGAAAGTATCCGTTGCAGCCTCAATGTTCACCTCATACTTATTTTTATCTCGCTTTATTTTTGCTTGTATCAACGGGTCCCATTTTTCAGGTTGAAATTCTTGATGTGTCATGAATGCAATCAAATGAGGTTTCAACGAACCCGTCCGTACTTGTTCTATTAGCCCAGGAGCAGCTTTTAGGTTGAAATAAATGCTTTTTAAATGATCTAGATAAATTCTCACAAAATAAGGATTGTCCCATTTTTTCACCACTTTTCGCGTGGTTGCTTCCTTGAGACTCCAATTATGGATTCCTTTTTCCAAGTTTAAAGCATGTTTATCGTTTTCTAAAAGAGAAGATAACTGTTTCCTTACAGCACTTCTGAATTCGTCCACGTTTTCTACTTTGCGGTTGTTCATGATTTTATTGATTTATATACACTAATTGTATCTAAATCAATATCAATTTTTATAATAATGAATAGAAAATACGGTGTGGTTATTTACTCTTCGTCATCACTATATTCATAGGGTTCTTCGCTTAATTCAGAACCAATATCTTCCAGTACTAGCGGCTCTTCTTTCAGGTGAACATTAGAACCCGTGGATGATTCATCATCATATCCGTCATTTTCTTCACTATCATCTTCTTCTTCATCACCAGATCCGTCACTATCTACTACAAATCCGTCTTTTAAATAGCCGCCACTTTTTGTCTTTTTTGACTTTGGTATATGGTCAAGTTCATCTTCTTCGTTATCATCTTCTGCAACAGCGAGTGTTAAATCTTCAAACCCTCCAAACAACTTTTCGTAGATTTTATCCCAAAGGCTAATCGTTAGGTTTGTGAGTGTCCTTCCGCTTCCATTCTCGCCTTTTGTCTTGATTTCACCTACCAAAAGACAACTTCCAAAAAATAATTGGGTATCTATTGGAGGCGGAAAATCGTATTTGTTTTCCATATTGGCTCGTCCTTCTAACTTGCCATACATGGAAACATAATAGGTTTCGCCGTTTAATTTCACTTTCCATTCCGTTTGTTTTTCAAATCCAGTATCTGTTTTAAATCCACACTTTTTGTACAATTCTTCTATGTTGTATTCTTTCAAACTGATTAGTTTTAGGGTACCTGTTTTTTCAACGACAATAGCACCATTCATTTGTTTTGGAGGCATTTAATTTGGTATAATTACTATTTTATAAGACATCGGTTTAAACCCTTTTCTACAAATAAAATATAATGAATAAAGTATATCTATCTGATGATACAAATAATTTTATAAGGTTTAATTGGTATTAAAGTTATATCGTATATATATTATTATATGATAGCTTGGATAATTCAAATCATACTTATTTCTATTTTGTTTATTTTTTTAGTCCATCATTTGATTTGTTTTCTAAAAAATACATTAACCATTCCTAAAACCAAAGATTTAGTGCGATCTACTAACCAAAAATATGACACAATGTATTCGGTTATACACGAAAAACCGTTAACGGATACTTCATACATAGATTTATTGCCTACCACCGAGTCTACGTCTACCAATATGAAAGATGAATTAAAAAACTTTTTGAAGTCAACCTTTGAGAAAGGTTGAGCCAAAGTTACCATATTACTCCTCTTTTTTACCCCTTTTTTCATTTTCACAAGTTAACAATGAGAACCCATACATAAATTTTCTTGGTTTAACCTTTCCTAAAGGTTGACGGAACGGTACGCTTTGTTATAATTTAACATATAACTACCAAAATTTGTATTTTTTTGTTCAATGTCACTATAATCTTCTCTTTGTATAATTGATAAAGGAATGATCAAATACCAGTTATCGGTTTTCTGTAGTTTAAACCAGTATTTGTCTATTTTAAATTCATTATTTAAAGGCTCTTTGATTAGTTGTTTAATTCCTTCTTTATAATTTTGAATAAGTTTATCATAGTAATGTTTTTGCACTATATATCCAGTTGTTGTTTGACAGTTAAAAATTTGAATACAGGTATGATTGACTGGTTTGTAAGGCACCATATTGTTTCCAGCAATCAAAACAACATCCCAGTCTATATTTGATTTAAAAAATTCACTTAATTGTGTCAAGAACAACTCTGGGTTTAAGAATTCAATGTCATCTTCACATATTAAAACATAATCTAAGTCTTCTTGTTTAGCAATTTCAATACATTTAAGATGACTCATGCTGCATCCTAATGCCCCATTGGTTAGTTCTATTGCTTTAAACCGCGTAAAATCGGTTACGCCAATTTTTGTTAGTTCCTTCACGACATGCAAGTTTCGGTCGGGTCTTTTGTCCAAATTTATATACATAACATGAACCTTATCTAATAACATTGTATTTCAGTTATAATTATATTTATATTTATATTTAAATATAATAACATATAATCAATATATGACCATACCAAAAATAATACATCAACTATGGATAGGACACCACCCTGCACCAATCAAGTTAATGAATACTTGGAAAGAAAAACACCCTGACTTTGAATATATATATTGGAATGAACACGAGTTTCAAAGAAGAAACTTTTATTTTACTTGTCAGGATAAAATAGATGATATAGAAGAAATACATGGAAAAGCCGATATAATGAGATTGGAAATTTTATATGAATATGGAGGTATTTATTTAGATGCCGACTCAATATGTATTGAACCAATAGACGAAGAGTTATTGAGTAAATCATGTTTTGCTGGATGGGAACAAGAAACTATACGACCAGGCTTAATTGCAAATGGAACAATGGGGTTTCCAAAAAATCATCCATTAGTAAAAGCAGCAATTGAATGGATAAAGACTAATGAAGTTAGTAAAAAATCTACAGGATTGTCTGCCTGGCAAACGGTAGGACCTCTACTATTAACAAGAATGTATAACACCGGGTTATTTCCAGATTTTCATGTGTTTCCAAGTTACACCTTTATACCTATTCATTTTACGGGGATACAATACAATGGACATGGTAAAGTGTACGCATTTCAAGCATGGGGATCTACACTGAAAAGTTATGATAGTATGAATAATATACTAGTTCCATCTGAGTTATTGACTCCTTCAAAAGAAAATGGTGTTACCATATTAATACCTAGTTACAACACAAGTCCTGACTATATAACCGAGTGTCTAGATTCTATCAAAGATCAAGTTGGCTACTTTAACATAGAATTAATATGGATTAATGACGGATCTGATAATATTCATACTGAGTCTTTGAAAAAAATATTGGATCATTTTTTAAAAACTACCCGATTTACAAAAGTGATATATTGTGAAAACGATACAACCCGAGGTCTAGGGTATACTCTTCATAAAGGAGTTGATATGGCATCATATGAATTAATATTCAGAATGGATAGCGATGACATTATGGTTGGTAACAGAATTATTACCCAGGCTGAATACATGAATAATAACAAAGACGTAGTTATTTGTGGAACCCAAATTGCTATGTTTATAGGTAATAGACATAATATAGTTAGCGTTACAGACCATCCATCTATTGTCTTGAATTCTTATAAACAAAACCCGTTACACTGGATAGTAAACCATCCAACAGTATGTTTTCGGAAATCGTCTATTGTTCATATTGGAAACTACAATATAAATTTAACTAGAAATATAGAAGACTTTGAATTGTGGTTAAGAATTTTAAAAGAATATGGCTATATCCATAACTTGAAAGAAACGCTACTATACTACAGGTTACATGAAAGCCAACTTACCCACAATGGAGGAAAAGAAGGGTCTATTTATTGGCATGACAAACGTCTAGAGTTAATAACTAATTTGATAAACTCTTGAGATAAAGGTTGTTAGAATGAAATAAATTGTAAAATAAACTATGTTATGTATATTTATTCAAAATTACGGCAGGTACAAGTTGCGGAGATAATTTTTCTAATTTTTTAAAACATTTGTTAATAGTAACCTCACTAATTTCACTAATGCTTTTTACGTCTTTTTTAGATATGTTTAATTTACATATTTGAGATATGAAATAAACTACACCAGCCGCAATAGAATGTGGAGTGTTTTCAGGCATAAGATTTTGTTTTTCTATTTTAATGGAAATGAATTTACACAAATTGGTTAGTTCTAAGTTGATGTTTAGACGGCTACAATATCTTTCAATAAACGCCTCTGGTTTTGTCTTACAAAAACTAGTTTTATCTTCATTATCGGCATTTTTCTCAAGTTGATTGATAATCAACTGCGCATTTTTGCAGCCATGAGTAGCACTAGTAACATCTAAATGAAATATAGTAGCGAGCTCTTTGGCTGTTCTTGGATAGTTATTAATACGGCAAGCTATATAAATGGATGCAGCAATCAACCCGTCTTTGTTGTCTCCACGAAAAGTTTGTTCATACTCGCTAATTTTTTTATGATACCTTATTGCAGAGTCAATGATTAATTTAGGAATTCCAGCATTTTGAGCCATGATCGTAATTTTTTGGAACTCGTCATATTGTGACTTTTCTTTATAAGGCATTGATTGCCATTCCGTGTAACGTCGTACTTTTCGCATTTCATATGAAGACTTACCTACACATAAAACTTTACATCCATAAGAAGATTCTTCCAATAATGGGTTGATAGGCATTCCGCATCGTGTTGGATCATTGGAGTTGTTATCATCTGCTCCATAGTATCTCCATTCAGGCGATTGGTCTAACATATCTTTATAAATAATTCCGCAACGGTTGTTTGTACATGTCAAAAATCCTTCTTCAGAAAATGCTAAGCTATGTTGACAAAGTTCACATTTTTCTCTGTCGCCAACATTTCTGTAAACACACTCAAGAGGAACTTTTTCCTTATTCTCATCTATGATCTGGCTATCAAAAATATTCCATAATTTTGTTTTATCAAAAAGTGAATCTTTTCTTTTTTTGCTCTTTTCGTTGGTTGACATTTTCTTTATATAGTTTTCATATGGCATTATATGTTTAATTCAATTTTATTATATATATCAATCAACCTTTAGGAAAGGTTGAACCAAAAATAAAATGAATCAACCTTTAGGAAAGGTTGAATCAACAAATAAAATGAATCAACCTTTAGGAAAGGTTGAATCAACAAATAAAATGAGGTTCATGTGTTTGGGTAGCCTTTTTCTAAAAGGTGTAAAAGTTTTATATTGTATCAGTATAATATGGGAAATACTCATTCAACCTCAAAACCATCTATGGATTCATCTCCAAATCCATTCAATGCAACAGTTGATACAAATACAAACACAAATAAACATTTAGGACAGTTGATTGACTATATTGCTACACATTACATATTAACCATGAATTTTGATAGCTTAAAAAAATTATCTGATAAAGCTTACTGTGATAAGCTGGTTGTTCTAACAGCAGATATCATTGAAAAATATTTTACTCCTTTAGAAATTACTTATTTAAATCAACGCATGAAAAATGGAGTAGAAGTAAATGAGGTAGCTCACGATAAAACTATTTTTTTCTTGAAAGATCAATTGTCTACCATGGATATTCAAAACCCTTTAAAGAAAAAACGAGTGTGTATTGGGATCGCTAAATTCTATATTAAGGTAGCTCATATTTTTGCAGCAATTGTTACAACTATTAATCCAACTTATGTGTATAAAGATACTATGGGAAATGTTACCAAAGTATCATTGCATGATAAAGATAAAATACCATCCAATGTGGCGAGACAAATCTATAAGTTAAACATATGTCAAAATCGCATAAACGCATTGAAAAGAGGTCAAGACTACTCTACAGATAACGACCATGGCGATATTACGGTTCATCCAAATGTATGTTCGTTTAATTTGAATAAGGTCGGAAATGTAAAAACATTAGCAGAAGAACCTGGAATACCTGAATTAATGGAACTATACTATGACGATAACTACGATTACAATAGTGGGCGTTTTTTAGGCATGTCTCCAGAAACAAAAAAAGATTATGAGGAAGATTTAAGAATATTTTACAATGTGTTCACTGGAAATAACGTAGATGTATTGCCGGAAAATGTAAACTCGTTTAATGACATTAAATTAAAAGATTACAAACAAGAGAAAATCTGTCAAGGATCAACGTCTATGGGTATAAAGGGAAGTTTGACGAATAAGTTATTTGCTGAATACGCAAATAATATGAAACAAATGGTAAAAAACGCAAATGAAACCCAAGAACAATTATTGAATGTGATTAATAAGTTATTTGTCTATTCAATAAATCCAACGACTAAAGAAAAAGAAATTCGTGTCAATCCAATACTAAATGAAGAAAATATTCATACGGTTGTTTTAGAAACACGAGCTATTATTATGAAATTGTATTTAACATGTGAAATAGATTATGTGAATGGTATTAAAATATACGAAGCAATTGTGGAAGATAAAATTTTAGAAACGTCCCAAAAACAGATAGATCATTTAGGAAAAATGTCTGAATCTTTGGCATTTTCGGAAAATCTATAATAAAAATAAAAATAAAAATAAAAATAATTATAATATAATTATTTTTCTATTTCAAAAAATTAAAATCTCTGTATATAGTATAAAATGGCTAAAAGAACTCGCAGACATCGCAAGAATCGCGGCAAACGCACCCGCAGACATCGCAGACATTAAACTGATTATATATGTAGAATAACTCACAAAGAATGTTTATTATGTTGAATATTATCACACATGTAGTTTAGTGGTAAAACGTATGCCTTCCAAGCATAAGTCCTGGGTTCAATTCCCGGCATGTGTATTTTGAGGCAATTATGAATTTCGCGCTACGACATAGTTATTTTCCCATAAGGGAGTACCAATATTATATATCATATAAATATTTTATGATATATATATATGTCTACGATTGTTGTAACTTTTAGCCAAGACAAAGGACCTACTGCGAATTTTGGTGGAGTGGTGTATACACGACGACCTGAATCCACTGGATCAACTTGGATATACGATTCGCCTCCAAATCCAATCAGTATTCCTGCAGATTCATTTACAAATCAATCCGACTTAACTGGTTTATCTATTCCAAATAGTGTTACTAGTATTGGTAATTCTGCATTCCAAAATTGTTTCAATCTAACTGGATCACTTACTATTCCAAATAGTGTTCAAAGTATTGGTGATTATGCATTTAACAGTTGTTCAGGATTTACTGGATCACTGACTATTCCAAATAGTGTTCAAACGATTGGTGGTGCTGCATTCTTTAGCTGTTCAGGATTTACTGGATCACTTACTATTCCAAATAGTGTTACTACTATTGGTATTAGTGCATTCTTTGGTTGTAACGGATTAACTGGATCACTTACTATTGGAAATAGTGTTACTACTATTGGTGATTCTGCATTCTATAACTGTTCAGGATTTACTGGATCACTTACTATTGGAAATAGTGTTGTAACTATTGGTAATGAGGCATTCTTAAATTGTTCAGGATTTAATGGATCACTTACTATTGGAAATAGTGTTACTACTATTGGTGATTCTGCATTCTATGAGTGTTCAGGATTTACTGGATCACTTACTATTGGAAATAGTGTTGTAACTATTGGTAATGAGGCATTCTTAAATTGTTCAGGATTTAATGGATCACTTGTTATTCCAGATAGCGTTACCAGTATTGGTCAAGGGGGCTTCCAAAGGTGTTTAGGGTTTACTGGATCACTTGTTATTCCTGATAGGGTTCAAACGATT
>Ga0214923_10001925_pt1 | contig 28607 bp, 28 predicted proteins | sample LL1510_MetaG_FD_177993 | JGI IMG/M metagenome (GOLD analysis project Ga0214923, IMG submission 177993) | Freshwater microbial communities from Lake Lanier, Atlanta, Georgia, United States - LL-1510 | ecosystem: Environmental > Aquatic > Freshwater > Lake | place: USA: Georgia | collected...
GAAGAAAGATTCGGTCGATGCACTTCTTGAAGCCAACTCGCTGAAAGGTCACGGAACGACCAAGGCAGTAGTTGCAGTGGGATGTATGGCTGAGCGCTACGGAAAAGAGCTTGCCGAAGCGCTTCCAGAGGCTGATGCCATTCTTGGATTTGATGATTATCAAGATATTTCTGCGCGACTTCAATCTATTGTCAGCGGAAACTCCCACGCGGCACATACGCCTCGAGATCGTCGTGCCTTGCTTCCGATAGCTCCTGTCGAGCGCGCCGCCATGCGCGATGAAAATTTTGCCTCAGCCGTTGGCGCTGGTGGTTCACTCTTTCGCAAGCGCCTTGGATCTGCGCCCTGGGCTCCGCTCAAAATTGCTTCAGGGTGTGACCGCCGCTGTTCTTTCTGTGCGATTCCATATTTTCGGGGATCATTTATCTCCCGCCGGCCCACCGAAATCGTGCAAGAGGCGCAATGGCTTGCTCAGAATGGTGTGAGCGAACTATTTCTGGTGAGCGAAAATACGACCTCGTATGGAAAAGATTTAGGCGACCTCAAACTCATGGAGAAGATTCTTCATGAATTTGCAGAGATAGAAGGAGTCGAACGAGTACGACTTTCTTATCTGCAACCAGCAGAAATGCGCCCATCACTACTGCAGGCGATGATAGAGACCGAAAAAGTTGCCCCCTACTTTGATCTCTCATTCCAGCATTCAAGCCCTACCGTGTTGCGTCGAATGCGACGATTCGGAGACTCAGAAAAATTCCTCCACCTAATTACTCAGATACGTGCGCTATCGCCCGAGGCCGGAATCCGCTCCAACTTTATTGTCGGGTTTCCTAGCGAAACAGAAGGCGATTACAACGAGTTGGCAGAATTCATCACTGCAGCAAAGCTCGATGCGGTAGGAATCTTTGGCTATTCAGATGAAGACAATACCGAAGCGCTCAATCTCTCCGATAAAGTTGAAGAGGAAGTCATTCGCGAAAGAGTTGAAGCTCTATCCTCACTCGCAGATGAGATGGTCTCGCTTCGCGCACAAGCTCGTATCGGTGAAAGCGTTCGAGTTCTCATTGAAGATGCCGAGCTCCAAGAGGGCCGTGCTGCTCATCAAGGACCAGAAGTTGACGGAACCACCTCATTTATTGGCACTAGTTTTGAAGTTGGCCAATATATTGATGCTGTGGTGATTGACTCCATGGGCGCAGATTTGGTTGCGGAAGTTCGATGAAAGCCCCTGCTGGAATTTCTCCAAATACTCTCACCGTTGCGCGCATACTTTTAATTCCGGTGGGCGTATATATGCTCTTTCTCGATGGCGGAGATAACGCGACGTATCAAATTATTTCTTGGTGCATTTACTTCACACTTGGACTTACCGATATTGCTGATGGAAAGTGGGCGCGCCAATCAAATCGCATAACGTCGCTAGGAACTTTTCTTGATCCAGTCGCAGATAAAGCGCTCATCGGATCTGCCATGATCTCACTCTCAATCTTGGGGCGTTTTCCTTGGTGGATTACCATCTTGATCCTCTTTCGCGAAATCGGGATTACTATTTTTAGATTGCTCGTCATTCGTGGGGGAGTGATTCCTGCAAGTAGGGGCGGAAAGTTAAAGACTGCGATGCAGGGTTTTGGGGTTGGTTTCTTCATGTTGCCTTTGCCTGCGTGGCTTGATTGGTTCAAATATGGATTTATCAGCGTCGCGATTGTGCTGACCATAACTACTGCCTATGACTACTTACGTTCGTGGTATATCAAGAGGTAGATTGTGTAGATGTCTTCCAAGGCCCCGGCGCAATCGATTATCGAGATTCTACAATCTCGAGGTGAAACAGTGTCGGTAGCAGAGTCTCTTACTGGTGGCGGATTAGGACATGCACTTACTCAAATTCCAGGTGCGTCTCAAGTATTTATCGGCGGGATCATTGCCTATACATCACAGGTAAAAGTAAATTTTCTCGGAGTCAAACAATCTACTATTGACCAGCACACAGTTGTCAGTGAAGAAGTTGCTATTGAAATGGCGCAAGGAGCCATGGAAAAGCTAGGTAGCACATGGGCAATCGCCACAACTGGGATTGCAGGCCCGGGTGATTACATGGGAATCCGAGAGGGCACAGTCTGGATCGCAATCTGTGGCCCTATTCGCCAAACCCTTCATCTGACCCTCGATAGTGGCCGGGATGGAGTCCGCCAGGGCGCTATATCCAGCGCAATGGGCACATTTGCCCGTATCCTTAGGTAAGGGTATGAAACGGATTGTGAAAGGGGCAGCACATGACTCTTCTTCGTGAAGCAGTGGGTCAGACACTCCGTGATGCGCGCACCTCTCAAACTCGAACTCTCCGCGACGTTGCTCGTGAAGCTCGCGTCTCACTGGGGTATCTCTCAGAAGTCGAACGCGGTCAGAAAGAAGCATCATCTGAACTTCTCAATGCAATTTGCGAAGCCCTTGGCCTTACCTTGTCATCTGTGATGACTGGCGTTGCACACGAACTTAAATCTCGTGAAAGCGCAAAGCTCTCCGTTGTCGACGCAGCCTAAGTACGCCTTGCAAGGCGGAATCCATCGTCGCACCGAGAGCGCAATTCTCGAAGGTACAAAATCTCTGATTGCCCTGCACGGTGTTGCACATATTTCCATGATTGATATTGCAGATGCTTCTGAAGTATCTCGTGCAACCTTGTATAACCACTACCGCGATAAGCGCGCAGTTCTTGCAGCGCTCATCACGGCCGAAGTGGAAAAACTTGTCGAACTCGCGCAACGAGCAGGAACTCCCGCGGATGCTCTTGAAACGCTCTCGAAAGCAATTTCATCTGATCCAGCATTAGCTTCGATGCGCATTCATGATGCCGATATTCTGATAGCGATGATGTCTCACGCAGAAAATCCGCTCTATCTAGTTGTTGCGAAATGCATTTACGAAGCCACTCATTCTGAGGCCGGAACCGGACTTGCCATGCGCTGGTTGTTGGGGCAAGTCACTCAGCCGATAACTTCTCAACAATCTCGTGAACAAGCAGAACTCCTTGTAGAGCGCACCCTTTTTTCATAGATGCGAATCTCAGATTTGCGCGAAAGGATCGCGCTCTCATTTGGAGATTCTTGGGCTCCATCTTTTTCACAAGATATTGCACTGAGTGAACTCAACTCAATGACAGTGAATGAGGCCCTTTTGGCAGGTCGCGAGGCAGATGAAATTTGGCGGGCTGTCTGCAAACAATGCCCCACTGAGACTGAGAAGTACCGCTACTAAAGAGGCCTACATTCACCCTTGCAGAGTCCCCCTGTGCAGGATCAACACGCGACACGCCCTGCTTGTCAGTGGCGCCTGCTACCTTTCGAACAGATGTTCGGATACCCTTACATCACGTCAGGCAACTGACGGGCCACCCTGTGTGGCTGCACAACCAGAGCGGTGCTCAGCCTCCGCCCACAGCGTCTCTATAACGCGAGGGCCGTCGCAGAGAATTTCCGTACCTTCTGGGCCGAATACCAACGGCTGCGCTCGCAGACGTTCGAGATGAAATGGAGAAGACAGTGGCTGCAGAAAAAGCAAAGCCTGAAGAAAAGAATGTCTCTGATCGCCAGAAGGCGTTAGATACCGCACTAGCTCAAATCGAACGACAGTTTGGTAAGGGCTCAGTGATAAAGATGTCAGATAAGCAAGCACAGGTAATCGAAGTTATTCCAACCGGTTCTGTGGCTCTTGACGTCGCACTTGGAATTGGTGGCCTACCACGTGGCCGCATCATTGAAATTTATGGACCAGAAAGCTCAGGTAAGACAACTCTTACCTTGCATGCAATTGCAAATGCACAGAAAGCTGGCGGTATTTGCGCATTTATCGATGCTGAACATGCATTCGATGCAGAGTATGCAAAGAAACTTGGCGTTGATATCGATGCACTTCTTGTCTCACAGCCAGATACCGGCGAACAAGCGCTCGAAATTATGGATATGTTGATTCGTTCCGGTGCTCTCGATCTCGTTGTCGTTGACTCAGTAGCAGCACTTGTTCCTCGCGCTGAAATTGAAGGCGAGATGGGCGATTCTCATATGGGTCTGCAAGCACGTCTTATGTCACAGGCGCTTCGTAAAGTTACTGGCGCACTTCACCAGTCAAAGACAACTGCAATCTTCATCAACCAGCTCCGCGAAAAGATTGGTGTCTTCTTTGGTTCCCCTGAGACAACTACAGGTGGAAAGGCGCTTAAGTTCTATGCATCTGTGCGTCTTGATATCCGCCGCATCGAAACTCTCAAAGATGGACAAGAGTCAGTTGGAAACCGCACTCGCGTCAAGGTTGTCAAAAATAAGATGGCTCCACCATTTAAGCAGGCAGAGTTCGACATCATCTACGGCGTCGGAATCTCCCGTGAAGGCTCACTTCTCGATATGGGCGTCGATCTCGGAATCGTGAAGAAGTCAGGCGCTTGGTATACCTACGAGAATGACCAACTCGGCCAAGGTAAGGAAAATTCACGCGCATTCCTCATCGACAATCCAGATCTAGCCGACGAGATCGAATCTAAAATCCGCGCCAGCTTTGTACCTGTAGAGGTAGATGCAGCGTTGATTGCAGAGATCGATGAAGCAGCAGCAGAGGTTGAATTCTAATTTCTCTGCAATTTGCAAAGGTAGAACGTGGTGAGGGCTCAGACCCTTACGAAGTAGCTCACACAATTGCACTCAATGCTCTTGTGACTCGAGCGAAAAGTAAGGGCGAGCTTCTCGCTCACCTTAAAACTCGTGGCGTCGAAGACGACATTGCTCAAGCTGTCGTCTTCCGGTTGCAAGAGACTGGCCTCATTAATGACCGTGAATTCGCTGCAGCTTGGGCGACCTCTCGCCACTCCCATAAGAAGTTATCAAAGCGCATCATCGCTGGGGAACTTCGTCAGAAGGGCGTTTCCCAAGAGCAGATCGACGAGGCGCTCGATGGCATTGATGATGAATCCGAATATCGAGCAGCCTTTGATTTAGGTTTTAAGAAGTACAACACCATGTCACGCCTTGAAGCGGATGTGCAGATTAGGCGCATCCAATCGCTCTTAGCCAGAAAAGGTTTTGGTTTTGCAGTCATCAATCGAGTTCTGCGAGAACTCGATCTCATTAATAACTAATTACTTACCCTGTTTCAAATATTCTGTCAGGCGCTCAGCTGTTGCAACAACAGCTGCTGCATGAAGTCTTCCCGGTTGCCGTCCTAGGCGTTCAATCGGTCCGCTAATAGAAACTGCTGCAATCACTTTTCCATTGGGTCCGCGCACAGGTGCCGATACAGATGCAACCCCTGCTTCACGTTCGCCCACTGATTGAGCCCAACCACGTCGGCGATCTGCAGCAAGATGCGCTGCCGTATAACGCGCATTCTTCAAACCGCGGTGAATTTTTTCGGAGTCTTCCCATGCCATCAAAATTTGTGCAGCAGATCCTGCCTGCATTGTCAGCGATGCACCGACAGGAACTGAGTCGCGCAAACCTGAAAGTCTTTCGGCAACTGCAACACAGATACGGATATCTCCTTGACGACGATATAACTGGGCAGATTCACCGGTTGCATCGCGCAACGCTGCTAGGGCAGGGGCAGCAGCTGCAATGAGGCGATCTTCGCCGGCAGCAGCTGCGAGTTCAGCAGAACGTGGACCCAAGATAAAGCGGCCATTGAGATCGCGGGCAACAAGACGGTGGAATTCAAGCGCGACTGCAAGGCGGTGGGCGGTAGGACGAGCAATTCCAGTTGCAGCAACGAGCTCGGCGAGCGAATGAGGCCCAGATTCAAGGGTTGCCAGGATGGCCACGGCTTTATCTAAAACGCCAACTCCGCTATTCTTCTTATCCACGGAGTGATATTAGCATCTCACTTATTAAGATGGCAATATAGCCAAGTCTTAATTGCTTTGACGATGCAAAGTATTCGAGTTTTAAAGGAGCACATCAGCTGATGGGTAAGACGCTAGCGGAGAAGATTTGGGATGACCACATCGTTCGTCAGGCAGATGGAGAGCCAGATCTGCTCTACATCGATCTTCAACTTGTACACGAAGTAACCAGTGCACAGGCATTCGATGGTCTACGTCTTGCAGGTCGCAAAGTGCGTCGCCCTGATCTCACAATCGCTACAGAAGATCACAACACTCCTACCCTAGATATTTTAAAACCAATCGCAGATCCCGTATCAAAGCTGCAAATCGACACCCTTCGCAACAATGCAAAGGAATTCGGAATCCGCATCCACTCGCTGGGGGATGCTGATCAAGGCGTTGTCCACGTGGTAGGTCCGCAACTTGGTATCACACAACCTGGAATGACAATCGTCTGCGGTGATTCACATACTTCAACACATGGTGCTTTCGGTGCTATCGCATTCGGTATCGGAACATCAGAAGTTGAACATGTTCTTGCAACACAGACTCTGCCTTCACGTCGCCCCAAGACAATGGCGATTAACGTAGAAGGTTCTTTAAAGCCAGGCGTTACTGCAAAAGACATCATCCTTGCCATCATTGCTCAGATTGGCACAGGCGGTGGACAGGGCTACATCATTGAATATCGTGGTTCAGCTATTCGCGAACTTTCGATGGAAGGCCGCATGACTATCTGCAACATGTCTATCGAAGCTGGCGCACGAGCCGGACTCATCGCACCTGATCAGACCACATTTGATTACATCAAGGGCAAGCCTCATGCGCCTGAAGATTTTGCAGCAGCACAGGCATATTGGGAGACTCTCTTTACTGATGCCGATGCACAGTTTGATGTTGAAATAAATCTTGATGCAAATACCCTCGAACCATTTGTCACCTGGGGAACAAACCCAGGTCAAGGGCTGCCACTGAATGCATCTGTTCCTAACCCTGCAGATTTCACAGATTCTGAAGAACGTGGAGCAGCAGAGCGTGCCCTTGAATACATGGGGCTCACTGCAGGAACGCCACTCAAAAAGATAGCTATTGACACTGTTTTCTTGGGCTCATGCACCAATGGTCGCATCGAAGATCTGCGAGCAGCCGCATCAGTCATTGCAGGAAAGAAGATTGCACCAAAGGTGCGCATGCTTGTCGTACCTGGTTCAGAGCGAGTTCGTCAGCAGGCGATGAAAGAAGGCCTCGACAAGGTCTTCTTAGATTTCGGTGCTGAGTGGCGTAACGCAGGATGTTCGATGTGTCTTGGAATGAACCCAGATCAGCTTGCAGTAGGCGAGCGTTCTGCTTCTACCTCTAACCGCAATTTCGAAGGCCGCCAAGGAAAGGGTGGTCGTACGCACTTAGTAAGTCCACTCGTAGCAGCAGCCACAGCTATTCGCGGCACACTTTCATCACCGGCAGATTTGTAAGAGAGGGATTTCTGACCATGGAAAAATTTATTAAGCACACTGGCACCGGAGTTCCACTTCGCCGCAGCAATGTTGATACCGATCAGATAATCCCAGCCGTTTATCTCAAGCGCGTTACTCGTAGCGGCTTTGAGGATGGCCTCTTTTCAGCCTGGCGCAACGATCCAGAATTTGTACTTAACAAAGATGAATATAAGGGCGGAACAGTTCTTGTAGCTGGCCCTGAATTTGGAACAGGCTCTTCACGCGAGCACGCTGTATGGGCTCTTCAGAACTACGGCTTTAAGGCAGTGATCTCAAGTCGCTTTGCAGATATCTTCCGCGGCAACTCACTTAAGGGCGGCCTCTTAACAGTGATCTTGCCGCAAGAAGCAGTAGAAGCGCTCTGGAAGGCGATTGAGGCAGTTCCATCAACTGCAATCACAGTTGACCTCGAAACTCGCACCGTCTCCTACAACGATGTGACGATTCCATTTGAACTCGACGATTACACCCGTTGGCGCCTCATGGAAGGCCTTGATGACATTGGATTAACTTTGAAACACACTGATTCCATCGATGCTTTTGAGGCTAAGCGACCAAGTTATAAGCCAAAAACTCTTCCGATTCGTATTTAATACCGAAAAGTGAGCGTAAATCACTGATTTATCGGGTGGGGTGAGCGCTTTCCGCAAAAGTCTCAATCAGAGAATGAGAGTTTTTTACGCATAAAAAGTGGGTTTTTCGCGAAATATTTAGGTGCGACACGCACATGTCAATAACACACTCACCCTATAAATAGGTTTAAGTTTTACGCAGTTAAGCAAAAGCTTAATTATTTACGCGTAAACATAAGGGGAATTGAATGAATAAGGCCCAGTTCATCGCTGCGTTGGCCCCACACTTCAACGGCAGCAAGAAAGAAGCAGCTCACGCTGTAGATATCGTTTTCGACACCATCACACGTAACATGTCAGCTGGAAACGATGTCATGATCAATGATTTCGGTAAGTTTAAGAAGGTTGATCGCAAGGCACGTATGGGACGTAACCCATTCACAGGCGAGACCATCAAGATCAAAGCTTCAAAGAAGGCACGCTTCCTCCCTGCAAAGGCACTCAAGGAAGTTATCGCTGGTGATCGCAAGCTCGGCCCAGCACCTAAGCCAGAAGTAAAGGCTGCACCAAAGCCAGCTGCTAAGAAGGCTGCAAAGAAGGCTCCTGCAAAGCGCAAGCCAGCAAAGAAGGCTCCAGCAAAGCGCAAGCCAGCAAAGAAGCCAGCAAAGAAGCGTTAATTCTTCATTACTCAACTTCTTATAGAACTGAGGTCGCACAATGTGCGGCCTCAGTTTTTTTATGGTTAGGATTTCAGACATGTCGCAGTTCAAGGTTCGTTATGAACCGCCTCGTGGTTATCCGCTAGGTACCAACCTGACTTTTACTATCTGCGCAAATATCATCATTCCCATCTTCAATCTCTTGATGAAACGAGATTGGAAGGGCGCAGAAAATATCCCTTCGCAAGGCCGCGTCATTGTGGCGAGCAATCACATGTCCTATCTCGATGTATTGGTCTTCACTCATTTTCTCTATCGCAATGGTCGAGCCCCCAGATACCTCGGTAAGTCGGGCGTCTTCAAAGTTCCAGTGATTGGCAAGATTCTCTTGGCAGCAGGACAAGTGCCCGTCGAGCGAGAAAGTGCTGATGCAAAGAAAGCTGTTGATCACGCCAAGATAATTTTGGAACAAGGGCACATGCTCGGTGTCTACCCAGAGGGCACACTTACACGTGATCCCGATATGTGGCCCATGGTTGCCAAAACTGGATGCGCACGACTTGCATTGCAGACAGATACCCCAGTAATTCCTATCGCGCAGTGGGGTTCGCAATTAGTGATTCCCAATTACACAACCAAACTCAATTTATTTCCTCGCAAGACAATCATCATCCGTGCCGGCAAGCCAGTTGATTTATCGCGATGGCATGGCAAAGGTGATGATCCGCAGGCGCTCGTTGAAGCAACCGCAGAAATCATGCGGGCAATTACTGCACTCCTTGAAGAAATTCGTGGCGAAAAGCGACCTGAAGTAATCTTTGACCCACATACATCAGATCTACCTCGCACTGGAAATTTCAAGAAGAAACGAGCATGAGCACAGTAACGGTATTTGGAGCAGGCGCCTGGGGTTCAACGATGGCGCAGGTCTTAAGCGATGCCGGAAATGAAGTACTTCTCTGGGGTAGAAGCGAAAGCGTTATCGCTGAAATTAATAGCTCACATACAAATGTTAAATATCTGGGTGCTCACACTTTGCCCGCATCAATTAAGGCAACTACAGATATTGATCAGGCATTCTCCTTTTCAAATACCTATGTCCTCGCTATTCCAGCTCAGCAATTGCGCGCTACTTTGCAGGAGTGGAAGCCATATTTCTCACCATCATCAACCATCGTCAGCACCCTTAAAGGTATTGAGATCAGTACCCAGATGCGCATGACAGAAGTCATCGAAGATGTTCTTGGGTCTCACAAAATTGCCATCATTACAGGCCCCAATTTGGCTGATGAGTTAGTACTTCGCCAACCTGCCGGGGCAGTGGCAGCTGCAGCATCTATCGAACTTGCAGAATCAGTTCGCAACCTCTTTCGCACTCCGTACTACCGTGTCTACACATCAATCGATGTCATGGGTTGTGAATTATCAGGTGCAATCAAGAGCGTGATCGCTTTGGCGGTGGGAATATCAATCGGGATGGGTTTCGGCGAAAATACTCAGGCGATGCTCATCACTCGAGGACTCAATGAAGTAGCACGACTCTGCGCAGCTCACGGTTCTGATCCACTTTCTGCAGCAGGTCTTGCGGGTATGGGTGACTTGGTTGCAAGTTGCGGATCACCGTTGTCACGCAATCGCACCTTTGGCGAGGTCATTGGCCGTTCTGGTTCCATGGCACAAGCACGTGAAGAAGTTGCCAAGACGGTTGAAGGAGTTGCTTCTGCAGGTGCAGTTGTCGAAATTGCGCACCGAGTTGGCATCGAAGTTCCTGTAATCGAAGCAGTGGCTGAAATTGTCAGTGAGCAACTCTCGCCAGAAGCAGCTCTTCAGAAATTGATGGAGATAACTACTAAGGCAGAAAACTTCATTCGATGAAGCGAGTTGCAATTCTGTGCGGAGGCCCCGGAAGTGAACACGAGATTTCTTGCTTATCGGCAGGTGGTGTTCTCTCAGCTATCAATCGCAGTGAATACGAACCGCTGCTCATCGGCATCACGCGCGAAGGAAGATGGATGGCGCTTCCGCTGGATTATCCGTTAGCACTTGAAAATGGATCTCTTCCATCGGTTACAGGAGAATTCTCTGAAGTGATTCGTGGAGCACAAGGGTTAACTGTTGGTGCAACGCCAATGTCTATCGATGTGATTTTCCCAGTTCTTCATGGGACATATGGCGAGGATGGACAGCTTCAAAGAGATCTGGATCTTCTTGGTATTCCTTATGTGGGAAGTGGCGCAGTTGCATCTGAACTCGCCATGGATAAATCAGATGCCAAGTCATACTTTTCTACAGCAGGTATCGCTATCGCTCCCAGTGTTACTGTGACCGAGTTCGAATGGAAGAAAAACCCTGAAGCAGTCAAGGAATCTATCGAGCCGCTTGGGTTGCCACTGTTTGTCAAAGCATCTCGTGGAGGTTCGAGTCGGGGAACAGTAAAAGTCAAGGAGTTAACTTTATTTGCATCTGCCATGGAGGAAGCGCTCTCTTTTGATTCTAAAGTGTTAATTGAAAGTGCGATTACTGGAGCCGAGGTGGAGTGTGCAGTTCTAGAGATTGACGAAAATCCACGAGCATCAACTCCAGGAAAAGTATGGATTGACCCTCACTATGAATTTTATGACTATCAGGCAAAATATCTCGATGGAGCAACTCGGATAGATATCCCAGCGCCTTTCGGTGCAGAAGTGATTGAGAAAATTCAGAAATTCGCACTTACAGCTTTCACAGCAATAGGTGCCAAAGGATTAGCTCGTGTGGATTTTTTTGTCACTCCAGATGAAGAAATCATCATCAACGAAATTAATACCATGCCAGGATTTACCAGAACGTCGGCTTATCCCAAGATGTGGCAAGCCACCGGGATCGGCTATTCAGAACTGATTAGCCACCTTATTCAGAGCGCATTACCGGCACATTAATTGATGTCGAGTTAACTTGTTACTGGACAAGTCAAGGTACGAGTGATTCCAGGAACTGCCTGCACTTTAGATAGAACAGCGCGACCGAACTCTTCCATGGAAGGAGCTTCAGCGCGCATGATGACATCGTAAGGACCAGTTACACCTTCAGCGAGTGAGACTCCAGGGATCGAGTTAATGGCAGCTGCAACTGATGATGCCTTGCCAACTTCTGTTTGAATCAAGATGTACGCCTGTACTGACATATGAATTCCTTCTTCCGCCCCGAGTGCTTCGACCTAACGCTATCTCATGTCCTAGTCTTGTGGCTATGGGTTTTCAGGAACGCGATGTTATCTCTGTGTTACACAAGATATTCGCAACGACAGATCCGCGCATTCAGGTAGGTATCGGTGACGATGCTGCTGTAGTTACCGCGCATCCTCACACCCTTATGACTTCAGATATGGCAGTTGAAGATGTGCACTTTAAGATTGAGTGGTCATCTGCTTTCGATATCGGCCGAAAAATTACAGCAGCCAATGTGGCAGATATTCTGGCTATGGGTGGCAGTTGCGATTTTCTTACCGCATCTGTGGCGCTTACTGGTAACGAATCTATGCAATGGATTGAGAACTTAGCTCGTGGGATGAAGCACGAGGCAGATCTTGCAGGTGCCCACATCGTGGGTGGAGATATTGCTCGAGGTCCGAAGGTTGTTATCTCAATGACAGCACTTGGTCATTGTTCTTCACCCATTCTTCGAAGCGGTGCCACAGTCGGAGATGGAATATTTCTATCTTCGCTAACAGGATGGTCGGCAGCAGGACTTGAACTTCTTACTCGTGAAATTTCCATCAATAGCCCGATTGCCGAGAGGGCTCTTTCAGAATTTTCTGCACCGACGTTGGATTATTCCATCGATTTTTCTCGAGCAACTGCGATGGCTGACGTGAGTGACTCGGTCCTTATTCAGGCTGAACAGATTGCTAGCGCATCGAGCGTGCAGATGGCTTTTGATCAGAGTGAAATAACAAAGGCACCTGAATTCAGCGAACTTTCAGAACTTGCATCCGAGCTCAAGGTCGATGTCTTTCAGTGGATCTTTGCAGGGGGCGAAGACCACGTTCTACTAGCAACTGGAGTCAATCTTCCTGGCACGCGCATTGGATCTGTATCTGCAGGTTCAGGAGTAACGGGTGTGGAAAGAAAAATGACCCCAGTTTCCTGGAGTCATTTTTAGCTAAAGGTAAGAATTAACGAGTTGCTTTGCCTGCTTTGAGGCAAGAAGTGCACACGTTTTGACGCTTTGATGTGCCAGCGATAATTGTCTTAACGCGCTGGATATTTGGATTCCAACGACGACGTGTCTTCACCTGTGAGTGTGAAACGTTATTGCCGAAGCTTGGGCCCTTGCCACAGATGTCGCATGAAGATGCCATGTCGGTACTCCTTCTAGATTACACATTCCTTAGATTTAAAGAATTTCGTTCCCTTGAGGAACAGGGCGTAAGGGTAGCAAGAGGGGGTGGGGTAGGGCGAATCCATCGAAATTCGCGCATAAAGCGGGGTAAGTCAGCGTTGCTACCGCGAGAATAGGTCCATGGCCACCCTCGATTCAAAGTTAGTTGGAGTTTTGGGTGATCGCACCGCAAAGGTATTAAAAGATCTCTACGGTTACGTAACAGTCGCAGATTTGCTCCATCACTATCCGCGCCGCTATTTGGTTCGCGGAGAGCTATCAAATATTTCTGAGCTCCAAGAAGGTGATGAAGTCACAATTCTTGCTGAAGTATTTAGCGCTACCAGCAGACGTCTGCATGCCCGAAAAGGAAATATTCTGGAAGTCATTGTGACCGATGGATCGGCAAAACTTTCACTCACATTCTTTAATCAGGCCTGGCGCGAGAAAGACCTGAAAGTGGGCAAACAAGGTCTCTTCGCCGGAAAAGTGGGAGTCTTCAATGGCAAGCGACAGCTTGCTCACCCTGATTATGAACTCATCGCCGATGGAAATGATGTAGATGCTGCAGTCGAAGGTTTTGCCGGAAAGTACTTACCGATGTATCCGGCAAGCGCAAAGATGCCATCGTGGAAAATTGCACAGTGCATTGAACTCGCCATCGCAGCCCTTGATGAAGTTCAAGATTTTCTCCCCACATCAGTGCGAGAAAAATATGGCTATCCAACGCTTCACCAAGCTCTGGTGCAATTACATAACCCTGCTGATCTCGATAGCGCAGAGAAGGCTCGCCAGCGCCTGACTTTCGATGAAGCGTTCTTGCTCCAACTTCTTCTTCTTACTCGCAGACAAGAGCTAAAAAATCTCGATGCGGTAGCTCGCCCATCCATTACAGGTGGGTTGCTTGATGCATTCGATGCCTCCCTTCCTTTCGAACTCACAGCGGGCCAGCGAACAGTTGCTCAAGAGATTGCTCATGACTTGTCGCAGCCGCATCCCATGCATCGATTACTGCAAGGTGAAGTTGGCTCCGGAAAGACTGTTGTGGCACTGCGCGCCATGCTCACGGTTATCGACAACGGCGGACAAGCAGCGCTGCTTGCTCCAACAGAGGTTTTGGCAGCACAGCATCTGCGAACAATTCAGAAATTATTAGGAACGCTGGCGCAAGGTGGAATGTTGGGCGGATCGGACAAAGCAACGCAAGTAACGCTTATTACGGGTTCGCAAAATGCTGCGGCACGCAAAGAGGCGCTGGCACTTGCTGCATCAGGAACTGCCGGAATTGTCATCGGCACACATGCGCTCTTGGGTGAGAGCGTTGCATTTAAGGATTTGGGGCTCATTGTTGTTGATGAACAACATCGATTCGGCGTTGAACAACGCGATGCGCTTAAGAGTAAAGCAACCAATCCGCCACATCTTCTTGTAATGACTGCAACACCCATTCCACGAACAGTTGCAATGACAGTCTTTGGTGATCTTGATGTCTCAACCTTGCGCGAACTTCCACTCGGTCGACAACCCATAACAACACATGTTGTTCCGGTTCTGGAAAAACCAAGCTTCCTCGATCGTGCTTGGGAGCGAATAAAAGAAGAAGTCGCCCAAGGGCATCAGGCATATATCGTCGCACCACGAATTGCGGTTGGGACTCCTGAAGATAGCGATATGGATTTCTTGATGGGGGAAAGTTCAACCGAGATTGCATCTGTCGAAGAACTTGGTCCGCTGCTCTCGGGAGGAGCTCTTCAAGGTGTGAAAGTGGCTCCACTTCATGGGCGCCAGAGCGCTGAAGTAAAAGATTCCACTATGCAAGCATTTGCTCACAAGGAGATTGATGTTTTGGTCTCTACTACTGTCATTGAAGTGGGCGTCGATGTACCGAATGCAACGGTGATGGTCATCATGGATGCAGACAGATTTGGCGTATCGCAACTTCACCAATTACGAGGTCGTGTGGGGCGTGGTACATCACCGGGACTGTGCCTCTTAGTTACTCGCGCAGAACCTGAAAGTTCTGCGCGCGTTCGATTGGATGCAGTTGCTGGAACGCTCGATGGCTTTGAACTTTCGCGTATCGATTTAGAACAGCGCCGCGAAGGCGATGTATTGGGGGCGAGCCAATCAGGTTCTCGCTCGCATCTTCGCTTACTACGAGTTTTACGTGATGAATCGATGATTGAAGAAGCTCGCCACGATGCATCTACAATTCTTGAGTCAGGAATTACAAGTTATCCACTTCTTGCGGCAGAGCTTGCACAAATTCAAGCAGATGCAGCAGCTGAATATATAGATAAGGCTTAACGATGCGCATCATTGCAGGGCTTGCGAAAGGTCGCACCATCGATGCTGTCGCATCATCGACCAGACCCACATCAGATCGTGCTCGCGAAGCTCTCTTCTCAACTCTTGCTTCTGAATTCGGCGATTTTGAAGGACTCAATGTTCTCGATCTCTATGCCGGCACCGGTGCGATAGCACTAGAGGCGTTATCGCGTGGCGCAGCGTTGGTGCATGCCGTAGAAAAGGATGATGCTGCCGTTAAGGCGATAACTAAGAATCATGAAAATCTTAAGAGTGCACATTGCCCTGGAATTTTTCATCTCTACGCGATGAGCGTTCATCGCTTTTTACAAGATAAAGCTGCGCAGCCGTATCACTTTATCTATATCGACCCACCCTATGATGTTGATGATATTGATGTAGTTGAGACTCTCATTCAATTACGTGATGGAGGATTTCTTCATCCGCAAGCACTCATTGCAGTGGAACGAAATTCACGAGTCAAAGAGATTTCTTGGCCTGATGGGCTAGAAGCGCTACGTGAAAAGAATTACGGGCAGGCGACTATCTTTTACGGCATTCCTGCGCACACATCTCCCGCGCTCGAACAAGGCGAGAATGGATAACCGCTCGAATCATTGCTAGCGTTTGTGCCATGAAGCGCGCCGTGTGCCCAGGATCCTTTGATCCAATCACCTTTGGCCACCTCGACATTATTGAACGTGCCAGCAACCAGTTCGATGAGGTCATAGTTGCAGTCTTCGTCAATCGCAATAAATCAGGGCTCTTCTCAGTCGAAGAGCGCATGGCGATGATTACTGAAAATGTTGAGAAGTTTCCTAATGTTCGTGTTGATTCTGGCAGTGGATTGTTGGTTGAGTACTGCAAGAAAAATGGAGTACAGGCAATCGTTAAAGGCCTTCGCGCTGTAACAGACTTCGATTACGAACTTCAGATGGCTCAGGTGCATATTCAAGCATCAGGTGTTGAAACCATGTTTATGGCAACATCTCCTACACACTCTTTCCTCTCATCTTCCATTGTGAAAGAACTTGCACACTATGGTGGCGATGTTTCATCAATGGTTCCGGAAAATGTCAATGCAGCACTGAAAGCAAGAGCAGGGGTACAGAAATGACAATGGACTCAATTGAAAAGCTCAACACCGCGATTGCCATCGTTGAAGAAGCACGCGGAGTTCCACTCTCTGCCTCTTGCGTAGTCCATCGTGGAGAAATGCTCGAAATTTTGGAAGGTGCTCGCGATGTTTTGCCAGCCGATCTTTCTGGGGCCGAAGAGATCATCGCGCGGCGCGATCAGATCATCGAAGAAGGTCGAACAAGCGCTGAATCCATGATTGCAACTGCTCGTGAAGATGTAGCTCGAATGGTCGAACAGACTTCGATTGTTCAGGCAGCTCGCGATGAGGCGCAGCGAATTCTCGATGAAGCCCGCGATATCGCAGACGATGAACGTCGTGAAGTTGAGGCATATATCGATGGTCGCCTGGCAACGCTGGAAGTTATTCTCAATAAGACGATGGAAGCGGTTGCTCGCGGCCGCGAACGACTTGAGGGCGCTGACGATAAAGATGTCCTTTCGCAGCTCAACTCTGATGACTAGGGCCTCCAACCCATTCCTTCTTAATGCTCACGAATTACCGCGCCGAGCGGGAGAGATGAAGGAATATCAACTCGATATCGAGACCAATGCGCGTATCGGAGTTCCACTCATCGCAGTCCCTGAAGGTGATGTCATTGAAGTCGACGCACGACTTGAATCAGTGACTGAAGGCGTACTTCTAAGTGCAGATATCTACGCTGTCGCCATCGGTGAATGTATCCGCTGTCTAGATACCGTCGAACTCGTTGTTGAACGCAAAATTCAAGAGCTCTACCGATACGAGCCCACCAACGATAAAGGTCGTAAGAAGCGACGCGAAGAAGATGACTTAGATCTCGATGTCGAAGATGAACTTCAGATGGAAGGCGATCTCATGAATCTGGAGATTCCTATCATCGACGCCATTATCTTGGCGCTTCCGGTTAACCCGCTCTGCTCGCAGGAGTGCCTTGGACTCTGTCCCGATTGCGGCGAGAAATGGGAGACCCTTCCCGAGGACCATGCCCATGAGGTCATCGATGCGCGCTGGTCGGGGCTCGATAAGCTCGATTTTGGCAAAAGCGATAAATAAGCGATACTAAGCGCTGGATTTCATCAAGATTAAGGACGATTACCGTGCCAGTACCAAAGCGAAAGATGTCTCGTTCCAAGACACGTTCACGTCGCAGCATGTGGAAGACAACTGCAGCGGCAATCTCAACCTGCCCTCAGTGCCAGCAGCCAAAGCTCAACCACGTCGCATGTCCAACATGCGGAACCTATAACCGCCGTCAGGTTCTCGAGGTCTGATCTGTTCTCAAAACTTCTTGAACAGTTAGGTGTTGAACTTTCTCCCGAACTGCTTGAGTTAGCTTTTACCCATCGGTCGTTTGCATACGAAACCGGAATCTCTACAACCAATGAGCGCCTTGAATTTCTCGGTGACTCTGTCTTGGGTCTAATTGTCACCGAAGAGCTCTACCTGAAATATCCCGATCTCGACGAAAGTCGCCTCTCTCCGCTGCGCTCAGGAATCGTCAATATGCGCGCGCTCGCCGACATTGCCCGCACACTTGATTTGGGCCAGTACATCCGCCTTGGAAAAGGTGAAGAAGTCACCAATGGCCGTGACAAGAATTCTCTTCTGGCGGATTCACTCGAAGCACTTATTGGGGCCATCTATCTAGAACTCGGATTTAATCAGTGCACAGTTGTCGTCAAGAGATTGATTGCGCAGACACTTGAAAGTGCAATTGCTAAAGGTGCAGGTATTGATGGAAAGACAGCGCTGCAGGAACTTCTCGCTGCTCAAGGAAAAGGTTCTCCCGAATATCTCGTTACTGAAACAGGTCCTGATCACGACAAGAGTTTTACAGCTGTAGCAATGGTTTCAGGTGAAGCAGTTGCACAGGGCCTTGGAAAGAGTAAACGCGAAGCAGAACAATCAGCAGCCCGCACTGCTTTTGAATTACTTTCGCAACAAGAGCTTTCCTAGTCATCTCTTCATCAGCGAGTAAAACCCTCAAGTAGAACTTGAGCCGAGTCGCTTTTATACCAATGAGGCGCGCAACGGTAGGTTTACGACGTGTATTTGAAGAGCCTGACCCTCAAAGGATTTAAATCCTTTGCTTCAGCGACCACTCTTCGCCTCGAAACAGGAATCACCTGCGTGGTGGGTCCCAATGGTTCTGGTAAATCAAATGTTGTTGATGCGCTGACATGGGTGATGGGCGAGCAAGGCGCAAAATCTCTCCGCGGCGGAAAGATGGAGGATGTCATCTTTGCCGGAACTTCCGGACGCGCACCACTAGGTCGCGCCGAAGTTGCAGTAACTATCGATAATACCGATGGTGCACTTCCCATCGATTACACAGAAGTAACCATCTCTCGCATTCTCTTCCGTAATGGACAGAGTGAATATCAGATTAACGGTGAGGCTTCACGCCTACTCGATATCCAAGAACTGCTCAGCGATTCGGGAATCGGTCGCGAAATGCACGTCATAGTTGGACAAGGTCAACTCGATGCGATCTTGATGGCAACTCCAGAAGAACGCCGTGGCTTTATCGAAGAGGCAGCTGGAGTCCTTAAGCACCGCAAACGTAAAGAGAAGGCAATTCGTAAACTCGATTCGATGCAGGCCAATCTCGCGCGCGTCAATGACCTTACTGTCGAGCTGCGCCGCCAATTGCGCCCACTGGGCAAACAAGCAGAAGTGGCGAAGAAAGCAGCGACTATTCAGGCAGATTTACGTGATGCCAAGCTTCGATTACTTGCTGATGATTACATCTCGCTCTCAAAGACGCTTGATGCAGAAGTTGCCGATGAAAATGCGCTACGCGAACGTCGCGCTCACGTTGAAGGCGACCTCGAAAAGGTACGACGCCGTGAAGAAGAACTCGATGCGCAATCTGCATTTGAAAGTCCACTTCTGATCAAAGCGCAGGAAAACTTCTATTCATTAAGTGCGCTACGAGAAAAGTTTCGAGGAACTCAATCGCTTGCTCAAGAACGTTCTCGATTCCTCGCTGAAGAGGCAGAAGAAGCACGTAGTGCAGGCCGCGATCCCGAAGCGCTCGATCAAGAAGCAGTCGCACTTCGCCAAGAAGAAGCTCAATTACGACTTGCAGTTCTCGAAGCTCAGAACACACTCACTGCTTCGACGGCAACACTGGCTGCATCAGAGGCAGCACTGAAAGCGGAGGAAGACACAATTGCTGCTGTAATGCGTGCAATTGCTGATCAGCGCGAAGGCACTGCTCGACAAGAAGGTCACATTAAATCTCTCGCTGCGCGCATTGACGCTATCACCGAAGAAATTACTCGCCTCGAGGCAGCGCGTGCCGAAGCGCAATCTCGAGTTGATGCTGCAAAGAGCGAATATGCAAAGTTGGAAATGGAGATTGGCGGTGCCGATGCAGGAGAGCAAGGACTCGATTCCCAATTTGAAAGCGCAAAGAGCGCACTCGATGCTGCCAAGCAAGTTCATGCCGAACTTGTCGATGTAGAGCGGGCTGCAGACCGCAACCGAAATGCTGTTGAATCAAAACTTGAAGCAATGCGACTTACTTCTCAAACTCGCGACGGAGCAGCAGCGCTCATCCGTGATTCTCGCGGAGTTCAGATTCTTGGAAGTATCGCATCCCTGATTCAGATTGATTCTGGATGGGAAGCTGCCACTGCTGCTGCGTTAGGTTCTCTTGCTGATGCAGTAGTAGTGAGAGATTTATCTTCTGCAGTCAGTGCGCTCACAACACTTCGTAGCGAGAATTTGGGTCAAGCTGATGTATTGGTCTACGAGCCTGGAAAGCGTGCAGATGGTCAGACTCCTTCGGGGTTGAGTTCACTCCTTGAACACGTTCGCTCTTCTGAGATTGCAGATCTACTTTCATCGTTGCTCTCAACAACAGTAGTCGCCGATAATGCGCGAGGCGCTGAGTCAATCCTTCGCCAGCATTCTCATCTCACTGTTGTTACTAAAGATGGCGACGTTATCACTTCTCAGCGCGCGCGAGGAGGTTCTTCATCTTCTGCTTCGCTCATTGAGATAAAGGCCCTGATTGATGAACTCTCCACAAAACTTGAGGAACTAAACCACACATGTGACCGTCTCAAATTTGAGATTTCATCTGCTGCAACTGATGTTGATGCAAAGCAGACAGCTTTTGACCATGCGCTCAGCAAGCTCAATGAATCTGATGCGCGAATAGCAGCTCTCACCGAGCAACTAGCTGTATCAGGCCAGGACATCAAATCTGCAACAGCTGAAGTAGAACGTCTTACCACTGCAATGAATGAAGCAACTGCAGCTCAATCTCGCGATGAGAATGAGCTGTCAATTGCTTCACATCAAATGCAGAGCCACGGTGAAATTCCTGAACCAGATCACGCCCGCGCAGAATCACTACGAAACGACGTATCTCAAGCGCGCACAGCTGAAGTGGAAGCCCGGCTTGCAGTTCGCACTTCTGAAGAACGCGTTGCATCAATTGCTGCTCGGGCACTAGCACTTGAAGAATCTGCACGTGCTGAACGAGAAGCATCCGAGCGTGCAGTCTCTCGACGTGGTGCTCGTGCTCGGGGAGCAGTCATTTCACAAGCTATCGCTGAGGCTGCGTATGAAGCTCTCATTCATATTGAACGCTCTATCGCTAAAGCTCACACCGAGCGCTCACGACTTGAAACAGCGCGCTCTGAACGTGAAGGTGAAACTCTCACAGTTCGAGCCCGTAATCGCGAACTCACTCAAGAACTAGAGCAACTAACTTCCAGTGTTCACCGCGATGAAATCGCCCGCGCTGAACAACGTATGCGTGTTGAAGCACTAGAAACAAAGGCAGTCGAAGAGCTTGGAATTGATATTCCAACACTGATCTCTGAGTACGGGCCAGATAAAGATGTTCCGACCTTTATCGAAACCGAATCTGGTGAAGTCGTTGCGACCGAGTTGATCCCGTATCGACGCGATCAACAAGAAAAGCGACTAGCTGCAACTGAGCGCTCATTGACGTTGCTTGGAAAGATCAACCCACTTGCTCTTGAAGAGTACAACGCACTCGAAGAACGCTTGAAATTCTTGGCAGAACAGCTCGAAGATCTCAAGCGTACAAAGAAAGATCTTCTCGACATCATCAAGGAAGTTGATGATCGCGTGCAAAAAATATTTATGGAAGCGTATGAAGATGTCGCTGAACATTTTAAAGATATCTTCGCTCGTCTCTTCCCAGGTGGAGATGGACGCCTCTTTCTTACCAATCCCGATGATGTGCTCAACACAGGAGTCGATGTCGAAGCGCGTCCACCAGGAAAGCGCGTCAAGCGTCTCTCACTTCTATCAGGAGGAGAAAAATCACTCACTGCAGTTGCCATGCTGGTTGCGATTTTTAAGGCTCGACCAAGTCCGTTCTATGTGCTCGATGAAGTTGAGGCAGCCTTGGATGATGTCAACCTTGGGCGTTTGCTGACTATCTTTGAAGAACTTCGCGAAAGTTCGCAGTTAATCATCATTACCCACCAAAAGCGCACGATGGAAATTGCGGATGCGCTCTATGGCGTCACAATGCGTGGTGATGGTGTCTCTGAAGTAATTTCGCAGCGACTGCGCGAATCAGAAACTGCTTAGCTCTTCTTGCGGTGTGAGTGATGGGTATTTTCAATCGATTAATTGCCAAAGTTCGTGGAACATCAACTGCCTCTGCCTTAGATTGGTCAGAGATTGAAGTTGAACTTCTTGCATCTGATTTAGGGCCAACACTCGTTGCAGAATTACTTGAAGCGGCGAAGAAGATACGTGGTGATGACGCCGAAGATGCGGTCAAAGAGATCCTGGCTGCACGACTTTCTTCGAAGCCGCGCAATCTCAACAGTAGCCTTCCTACAAATGTCATTTTGGTCGTGGGAGTTAATGGAACTGGAAAGACCACGTCGGTTGCAAAACTAGCAACACTTCTTCACAACAAAGGTGACTCTGTCACTCTCGCTGCTGCCGATACATTTCGTGCAGCTGCCGTTGATCAATTGACTACATGGGGCCAGCGCATTGGTGTGGAAGTGATCGCTGGAAAAGAAGGTGCAGAGCCTGCATCTGTTGCCTTTGATAGCGTCAAACGTGCAATCGAACTCGGCAGTAAATATCTGATTGTTGATACAGCAGGTCGCCTTCACAATAAGAGCGATCTCATGGCAGAGCTAGGAAAAGTTAAGCGCGTCATTGAAAAGGGCGCACCAGTTGCCGAAGTTCTCTTAGTGATTGATGGAACCACTGGGCAGAATGGTTTAGCTCAGGCGAAAATATTTAGTGAAGCGGTAGATGTGACGGGTTTAATCGTTACAAAACTCGATGGAAGCGCTCGAGGAGGCGTCGCTCTTGCAATTGAGAGCGCACTGGATATCCCCATCAAGTTCATCGGCACGGGGGAGTCGGCCGAGGATTTTGCACCATTTGAACCCCAGTCGTACCTCGAAAGCCTGCTCGCGTAACCCGCTTGTAACACAAGGGGTCGATTTGTGACGCGGCCTTAACTTGCCAATCTACTTCATGTAACCGGACGAGGGCATCTTTACGCCATCTCAACGACGAGTAACTCTCTCTTCTCGAATTGAAATCGAGCTGATATCGAAATGGACTCGAAATGGATCAAGTAGTTCTTAATGGCGGTGATACCGCATGGATGTTAGCGAGTACAGCTCTTGTACTTCTGATGACTCCAGGTTTGGCATTCTTCTACGGAGGAATGGTTCGCACTAAGAGCGTTCTTAATATGATGATGATGTCAATGGTCACCATCGGAATTGTGAGCGTTCTCTGGGTAATTTATGGATTCGAATTAGCCTTTGGACATAAGGCTGATTCACCGTGGTATGGAGGAATTGGACTCAGCGGCCTTGGTGGCGCAGTCAATGATCTGACCAATAACGGTGGGGTGTATCCGATTCCAGTACTTGTCTTTGCAGCTTTCCAGTTGATGTTTGCGATCATTACTCCTGCTCTAATCTCTGGTGCAATTGCAGATCGCGCCAAGTTCACTGCATGGGCAATCTTCGTCGCAATCTGGTCAACTGTTGTGTACTTCCCAGTCGCACACTGGGTATTCGCTTTTGGAAATAAAGTGGGCGATACCATTACTGGAACTGGTTATCTCGCAGGTAAGGGTCTCGAAGACTTTGCGGGCGGTACTGCAGTTCATATCAATGCTGGTGCTGCAGGTCTTGCACTTGCAATCGTTCTTGGTAAGCGCGTCGGATGGCGTAAAGAATCAATGCGTCCACACTCATTGCCACTCGTCATGCTTGGTTCTGGTCTCTTGTGGTTCGGATGGTTCGGCTTTAACGCTGGATCAGCTCTTTCTGCAAATGGCATCGCAGGACTTGCATTTATGAATACTCAAGTAGCAACAGCGGGAGCACTTCTGGGCTGGTTGCTCGTTGAAAAAATCCGCAACGGCCATGCAACATCTTTGGGAGCTGCCTCTGGTGCAGTTGCCGGTCTCGTTGCGATCACACCCGCATGTGCATTCGTCGCTCCATGGGCAGCAGTAGTTATCGGTCTGTTTGCCGGAATCTTCTGCTCACTTGCCGTGGGTTTGAAGTACAAGTTCGGCTTTGACGATTCACTCGACGTAGTTGGCGTCCACCTCGTGGGCGGAATCTGGGGATCACTCTCCATTGGTTTCTTTGGAACCCATGTTGTGAACAGCATCGGTCTTGATGGAATCTTCTATGGTGGCGGAACTGCGCTCCTTGGCAAGCAGGCACTAGGCGTTGGTTTGGTACTTGCATACTCATTCATTGCAACTCTGATTATTGGTTTTGCAATCGAAAAAACAATCGGCTTCAGAGTTTCACGTGAAGTTGAAATTGAAGGCATCGATCTCAAGGAACATGCTGAATCTGCTTACGAATTAGCTAGCTCATCACGTGGAGGTGCATTACTATGAAGTTAATTACCGCAATCCTTAAGCCATTTAAGTTAGATGAAGTAAAAGATGCCCTGCAAGCAGCTGGCATCACCGGTATGACGGTCTCTGAAGCCAGTGGATTTGGTCGTCAGCGCGGACATACAGAGGTTTATCGCGGCGCTGAATACACCGTAGATCTTGTGCCAAAGGTTCGCCTTGAAGTTCTCGTTGATGATAAGGATGCAGCATCAGTAGTAGATGTCATCGTTAAAGCAGCGTCGACAGGTTCAATCGGTGATGGAAAGGTATGGACTACTCCGGTAGATCAAGTAGTTCGAGTTCGCACAGGTGAAAAAGGACCTGACGCTATTTAAGTAGAACTAAGATTGGCGATATGGGGACACGAGAAAGACGCAACCGTTCGAACGAATTCGACATGCTTCTTTCTTCTCTCTTCAAAGAGAGTAACGCCAATTCTCAAGAGGTAGCTATCGCCGCGGTCGGAGGTTTCGGCCGCGGCGAACTATCTCCCGGCTCAGATTTAGATATCGCCATCATTCACACGGGCGCACTCGATGAGCAAGCACTTTCCGAGTTGGTAAATAAGATTCTCTATCCTTTATGGGATAAAAATATAAAAGTCGATCATTCGGTACGTACCCGCTCTGAAATGCGTAATGCTGCTGAATCTGATCTCAAAGTTGCTCTTGGTTTACTCGACATTCGCCTGGTCTGCGGTAATCCCGATCTGGTAGCAGCTGTGCAAGTCGATGCGCTCGAATCGTGGCGTAAGAATTCAAAATCTCGTCTGCCGGAATTAGAGGCGTCTCTATCTGAGCGCCATCAGCGCGTAGGAGAACTTGCATACCTTCTCGAACCTGATTTGAAAGAGGCCCGTGGAGGATTGCGTGATATCACCGCACTCCGCGCGATTCATAAATCTTCAGCAATTGCAGTACCGATTGAACGCATTAGCGTCGCTGAATCAATCCTTGCCAATGTTCGAGAAGCGCTCCATCTCGTTAGCGGTCGAGATAAAGATAAATTGCTCTTTCAAGAGCAAGATAAAGTTGCAGCACACCTCGGTTATTCCGATGCAGATGCACTGATGAGCGAAGTGGCCCAAGCTGCTCGATCTGTTGACTACTTACTGGAATCAACGTGGTATCGAATTGCCCACAAGGGGCGAGACGGTGCAGGGAGATTCTTAAGAAAAGTTCGCTCGACTTCCATCTCTCGAGATATTGAAATCTCCAATAAAGAAGTTGCCATGAGCCTTGATGCAGATTTTGCACTTGACCCCGTTATTGGTCTACGTGCATGTGCATCTGCTGCTCAACTGGGACTTCCGATTTCCATGGAATCACTCGAGCGACTTTCTCAGAACTTACGTGATGGCAAAGGCTTATTGCCAAATCCATGGCCCCGAGATGCTCGTGAAAATCTCATCTCATTGATTGGTGCAGGTTCTGCCATGGTGCAGATATTTGAAGCGTTAGATCAAGAAGAGATCATCTTCCATTGGATCCCTGAATGGAGAGCCGTTCGTTCATTGCCTCAGCGCAACGTTCTTCATCGACATACTGTCGACCGTCACATGGTTGAGACCGCTGTGCAAGCAGCTGCTCTCACTCGCCAAGTACACCGCCCAGACCTCCTCCTCTTTAGCGCGCTCTTTCACGATATTGGAAAGGGAACTGAAGAAGATCATTCAGAGCGGGGAGAGCGCCTGATTGCTCCGCTTGCAGAACGTATTGGATTTTCTGCCGATGATGTTGAAATCATCAAGTTATTGGTCAAGCACCATTTACTTCTATCAGCGACTGCCACACGCCGCGATCTCGACGATCCGGCCACTATTGCATCCGTCGTTGAAGTCATTCCCAATCTGCAAGTGCTTGAACTTCTTCATGCGCTGAGCATCGCCGATGGCGAAGCAACGGGGCGCGCTGCATGGACTGATTGGAAAGCATCTCTGGTTGCCGAGCTTGTCAATCGCGTTGCCCTTGCCATCACCGATAACACAGTGGCGCTGCAACCTGAGCTCACCGAAGTGCAACGAAGAAAGGCAGAAGCAGGGGTACTGGCAGTTTCCATCGAAGATCGCGAGAGCGTATATGCAATTGAAATTGTTGTGCCAGATAAGACAGGCTTACTCTCTATTGTGGCTGGAGTCCTCAATCTTTTACGTTTAAATGTGCGCTCTGCTCGAACGAAATCCTTTGGAAATTCGGCTGTAATGGAGTGGCTAGTTATTGCAGACCCCCATGCTCCAGCGCTCACTGAGAAAGCGCTGCATCGCGAATTAGAAGAAGCGCTGCGTAATAAGAGCTCACTTGCGCAACGAATCGAAGAACGCATAGAGGCTTACGCCCAACTTCCGACAATTCCAGTACCCGATCCAGTCGTCGATATATTCGCCGATGCTGCTACTGACGCCACCATCATTGAAGTTCGAAGCCACGACCGGCCAGCTCTGCTCTTTGGAATAGGTGACTCCATCACCAAGAGCAATATTGATATCCGCTCTGCGATTGTCACCACACTGGGTGCTGAAGCAATCGATACCTTGTATGTCACAGAAATTGGCGGGGGGCCACTCAGTTCTGAGCGAGCAGATGAAGTGGCAAATAGATTGCGTGCTGCCCTGAAGTAGAGTTCCACCACTATGTTTGACACGCTCTCCTGTAAATTCGCCGGCGCTTTTAGCGCATTGCGTTCGCGTGGAAAAATCTCTGAAAAAGATATCGATGCAACCACTTCAGATATTCGTAAGGCACTTCTCGAAGCTGACGTTGCACTCGAAGTAGTTCAAAGTTTCACCGAGAAAATCCACCAGAAATCTCTGGAAGTACTTCCGACTCTTCAATCTGGATCCAATCAAGCACAGGCAATCTTCGATGTAGTAAGCAAAGAGCTCACCGAAATTCTTGGTGGGGGAGCACGCCGAGTTCGTTTTGCAAAGAATCCTCCAACCGTCATCATGCTCGCAGGGCTACAAGGTGCTGGTAAAACAACGCTGGCAGCAAAGCTTGCCAAGTTCTATAAGGATCAAGGCGATACTCCTATTCTGGTTGCATCAGATCTGCAACGCCCAAATGCAGTAAATCAATTGCAAGTTGTAGGCCAATCTGCTGGTGTTCCAGTCTTCGCACCTGAACCCGGCAATGGTGTAGGAAATCCCGTCGCAGTGGCTCAAGCGGGAATTGCATTTGCACAGTCAAAACTTCACAACATCGTCATCGTGGATACTGCAGGTCGCTTGGGTGTTGACGAAGACTTGATGAATGAAGCAATCGCAATTCGTGATGCAGTAAATCCCAATGAAATTCTCTTCGTAGTCGATGCGATGATTGGTCAAGATGCAGTACGAACCGCCAAGGCATTTCAAGATGGAGTTGGTTTTGATGGCGTGGTGCTCACCAAGCTCGATGGTGATGCTCGTGGTGGTGCCGCACTTTCCATTGCAGCACTCACTGGTCGACCAATTATGTTTGCGTCCACCGGTGAAAAACTTTCCGATTTCGATATCTTCTATCCCGACCGCATGGCTTCTCGTATTCTTGGAATGGGCGATGTTGCAACACTAGCCGAGCAAGCGAAGAAGGCTTTCGATAGTGAATCTTCCAAGAAACTTGAAGAGAAATTTATCGCAGGCGAAAATTTCACTTTGGATGATTTTCTCGAGCAATTGGAAGCGATGTCCAAGATGGGCTCTATGGGCAAGTTGTTGGGCATGTTGCCTGGTGCAGGTCAGATGAAAAAGCAGATAGAAAACTTTGATGAATCAGAAATCACTCGCACTAAGTCAATTGTGCAATCGATGACTCCACTCGAACGTCGTGATCTAAAAGTTCTCAATGGTTCGCGCCGTGCCCGTATTGCGCTGGGCTCAGGGCGCAAAGTTTCTGACGTCAACGCACTTGTCGAGAAGTTCACTGCTGCACAAAAGATGATGAAACAGATGCGCAATGGGGGAGGCGTTCCAGCTGGTATGGCTCTTCCGCCAGGTATGCCTGGTCTGCCACCTGCTCCGAAGAAGGCAGCCCCAATTCAGAAGAAGAAATCCAAGTCCGGAAACCCTGCTAAACGAGCGTTGGAAAACGGCTGATTTCCAGATTGTGAGCGTAACTGGCAAGATTAGCCCCCTGTTACAGGGCCCTCTACCCCGGTAACAATCCAATCCACAGTTGGACCTCTTGGTTACGCACCCCGCTGTAGCTCAATTGGTACGACACACTTTTTAGGAGCACTACTTCTTTGTCTACAAAAATTCGTTTAATGCGCATGGGAAAAATTCGCACACCTTATTTCCGCATTGTTGTTACAGATTCACGCAAGGCGCGTAATGGACTATCTATTGAAGAGAT
>Ga0214923_10001926_pt1 | contig 28578 bp, 20 predicted proteins | sample LL1510_MetaG_FD_177993 | JGI IMG/M metagenome (GOLD analysis project Ga0214923, IMG submission 177993) | Freshwater microbial communities from Lake Lanier, Atlanta, Georgia, United States - LL-1510 | ecosystem: Environmental > Aquatic > Freshwater > Lake | place: USA: Georgia | collected...
CACGAACCGGTAGCCCGTGCCACGGACGGAGAGGAAGTGGACGGGCTTCGAGGGATCCGCCTCGAAATACTTTCGCAGCGCGAGCATGAACGTGTCGACCGTTCGCGTGGCCGGGGCCCTGGTGAGCCCCCAGACCTTCTCGAGCAGTTCCTTGCGGGGCACCACCTTGCCCTCGTGCTCGACGAGATACCTGAGCAGCTTCATCTCCAGGCTCGTCAGCCGCACCGGCTCGCCCTGCACCCGCACCTCCCAGGTGTCGAAGTTCACCTCGGCCGTGCCGAACCGGTAGACCGCCTCGGGCGCACCACCGCCGCCGTTGCCCGGCGGGCCGCCGCGGTCCACGCGGGTCCGGCGGGCGAGGAGGTTGCGCACCACCGAGAGCAGCTCCTCCAGGTCGAAGGGCTTGTGGAGATACACGTCGGTGCCGGCGTCGAAGCCGCGGATCCGATCCTCGACGAGCGTCCGGGCGGTGAGCATCACCACCGGCACGTCGTCGCCGGCGGCACGGATGGCCTCGCAGACGGCGTAGCCGCTCATGCCCGGGAGCATGATGTCGAGCACGACGAGATCGAACGGCGGAGCGGCCGATTCCAGCCGCTCGAGGGCCGCCTGGCCGTCACCGGCCACGCTGACGGCATGCCCCTCCGCCTCGAGGTTGAACTTGATGCCGAAGGCGAGGTGCTCTTCGTCCTCGACGACGAGGATCTGGGCCATGGTGGTGAAACGCGAGGGACGGGATTCCGGCCCGAATCCTACCGCGCCCTCACCGCGCCACCGCGGGCCGGACGGCCTTCGCGTAGCCGCGGGCCACGAACCAGTCCCAGGCGTCCTGCACCGTGTCGTCGAGCGGCCGGAACGAGTAGCCGAGCTCGTCCTGGGCCCGGCGGCAGGAGAAGTTGTGGTCGAGCATCGACATCGTGGTGGCCGCCGAGTTGACGTCTCCCTCGCGGCGGCGAAACGCCGCGGCCAGGTCGCCCACCCAGCCGGCCAGCCGCACGAAGGGCTTGGGCGCGAAGCCCAGGGGCTGCATCCGGCCCGTCACGCGGGCCATCACCCGCCAGGCGTCGAGGTAGCTCAGGCCGTGGCCGCCGAGGATGTACCGCCGGCCCGTGCGGCCCTTTTCGACCGCGGCGATGATCCCGGCCGCCACGTCGCGGACGTCGACGAAGTCGTTGCCGCCCGGCGGGGCGAACAGCCCCTTGCCCGCCGCCACCTCGAGGAGCATCCGCCCGCTCGAGGGCTTCCAGTCCCAGGGGCCGAGCATGTAGACGGGATTGACGATCACCGCGTCGAGGCCGCGATCCACCTCCGCGAGCACCGCCAGTTCGGCCTCGCGCTTGGTGACCACGTAGGGGCACTCGGGCATCACGCCCGGCGGGGTCTCCTCGTCGGCCGGGGCGCCGTCGGGTCGCAGGCCGATCGCGTCCACGCTCGAGACGTGCACCAGCCTGGCCCCGGCCCGGCGGGCGGCGCGGGCGATCCGCCGGGTGCCCTCGACGTTGATCTCCCGCATCTCGTCGCCGTGCTTCCAGCCGCAGTGCACGAAGGCGGCCGAATGAACGACGCACGACACGCCGCCCATGGCCCGCTCGAGCGCCGCCTCGTCGCCGAGCCCGCCGGCGACCCGCTCCACGGCGAGCCCCGCCAGGGCGGTGTCGCCCACGGGGCTCGTCTGGCGCACGAGGGCCCGGACGCCGACGTCCTTGGCCAACAACTGGCGGACGACGTTGTTGCCCACGAGGCCGGTGGCCCCGGTGACGAGGCAGTCGCCGCTGATCTCGAACAGGCGTGGCGCGATCATCGGTCGGGACCCAATCTCCAGGCGGCGGTGACACCGAGCCGGGCCGATCGATCCGTCGGACGAACCCGGAATGGATTGTATTTCGGATCGGGCGGCGGGGAGACTTTGACGCCACCCCTGTCCTGCCGAGGTTGACGAACAAACGGCCTCCGGCGGAAGATGCGCCGGAGATCGGCCAACCCCTGAAATCTCGGGGGTTTACGGCGGCCGGTGGCCGCCGGCTGCGGACCGGTGCCGCGGCGGCCGGCGAACGGGCAAGGAGGGTCAGGCGTGACGGACGTGGTCGTCGAGCCCGTGGAGACACGGGGCCAGCAGAAGCGGTTCCTCAAGCTGCCCTGGCGGATCTACGCCGACGACCCCTGCTGGATGCCGCCCTTGCTGCATTCCCAGGAGGAGTTGCTGGGGTTCCGCCGGCACCCGTTCTACGAGCGGTCCAAGAGCCGGTCGTTCCTCGTCCGCCGCGGTGACTGGGACGTCGGCCGGATCACGGCAATCGTCAACGCCGGCCACATCGAACGGTATGGCGAGAACCGGGGCTTCTTCGGCTTCTTTGAGTGCGACGACGATCCCGCCGCCGCCCGGGCCCTGTTCGGGGCGGCCGCCGACTGGCTGCACGCCCAGGGCATGGCGACGATCCGCGGCCCGGCCAACCCCTCGCTCAACTACGAGTGCGGCCTGCTGATCGAGGGCTTCGACACGCCGCCGTTCTTCATGATGACCCACAACCGGCCGTATTACGCCGGGCTCGTCGAGCAAAACGGGTTCGGCAAGATCGAGGACCTCTACGCCTTCTGGGGCAAGACCTCGATGCTCGCCTCGCTCGACTCGAAGCTCGGCGTGATGGTGGAGGGCGTCAAGGAGCGGTTCGGCGTCAAGGTCCGCCCGCTCGACCGCCGCCGCTTCGACGACGAGGTGCGGATGTTTCTCGAGATCTACAACTCGAGCCTCGGCGGCACCTGGGGCTTCGTGCCGCTCTCGGCCGGCGAGGTCAAGCACATGGCCGCGAGCCTCAAGCACCTGATCGTGCCGGAACTGGCGCTCGTGGCCGAGGTCGATGGCCGGCCCGTGGGCACGGTTTTCTGCCTGCTCGACTACAACCCGCGGATCAAGGCGATCAACGGCCGGCTGTTCCCGTTCGGCTTCCTGAAGCTGCTCTGGAACAAGCGGGGCATCAAGCGGATGCGGGCGATCAGCACGAACGTCGTGCCCGAATACCAGGCCTGGGGCGTGGGGCTCGTGCTCACGGCCGCGCTCGTCCAGCCGGTGCTCGACTGGGGCATGGAGGAGGCGGAGTTTTCCTGGGTGCTCGAGAGCAACCACCTCTCCAAGCGGACGCTCGAGCGGGGCGGGGCGATCGTGACGAAGAAGTATCGGATCTATCAAAGCGACCCGCCGCGATAGCGGCGGGCCTGCGCATCCGCTTGCAAAGCGACCCGCCAAGCGAGCGGTGGGTCTGCCCATCCGCTTGCAAAGCGACCCGCCAAGCGAGCGGCGGGTCTGCGCATCCGCTTGCAAAGCGACCCGCCAAGCGAGCGGTGGGTCTGCGCATCCGCTGGCAGAGCCGACCGGTGGGCCGGGGTTGCCCGTGCCATCTCGGCGGACGCTCGCTGCGGCCCTCCGGGCCTCCGCTCGCTCGGAGGAAACCTCGCTTCGCCTTCCGGGCTGCGCTCGGTTTCCTACGCCGCTCGATTGGCACGGGCAACCCCTCACGCACTCGACGGTCCGGAAGTCCCGGCGTTTCATCGAGATTCGCGCGAGGACCTGATCACCGCCGGCGGAAGAGGCCGCGGCTCGAGCGGGTGGATTGCCCGGCGGGGGTGTTGGAGGAGGGCCAGACCCGCTTGCCCTGACGCTGGGCCTTCTCCCACTGCATCGAACCGTAGTTCAGCCCCGAGAGGTTGAACGAGCGGTAGGGATTCTGCGGGCTCACGGCCCGGGCCTCGGTCGCGCAGGCGAGGGCGAGCGCGGCGCCACAGGTCAGAGCGAACAACACGGGGTGGCGGAATCGCATCACAACTTCTCGCGCAGGATGCGCAGGCTCGCGAACCGGCGTCGGCCAGCCCACAGGGGAAACCACAATCGTACGCGGCCCGGCTTGCCCGGGTTCACCAGCCGACGGCAAAACCCCGCGCGTGACACTCGTCCGGTCGATCGGCCTGTCGTGGACGCCGGGTGGCGGCCGTCTTGTGGGGGCGCCGGCCCGCTGCTAGCCTCCCCTTTCAGGGGATGTTGGCCAGGTTGCCGTCGTCGAAGTCCGAGGAGATCTCACCATGTCAGCGAAGCACGCGTCCCGTCGCCGCGCCCGCCGTCCGACAGGAGTCGAGCGGCTCGAGCCGCGGCGGCTGCTGACGACCGCGCCCTGGATCATCTCTGGCGACGCGGATCCGCTCGCGCCCGATGACCTGATCGTCGTCGGTCTCGATCCCTCCAACCCCGCCCTGCTGCAGGTGACGGTGAACGGCACGGTCGCGGGCACGCGGCCCGTTTCCTGGCGCGGCGAGATCCAGGTCCGCGCCGGCCGGGGCGACGACGTGATCCGGGTCGAGGCGCCGAACCTGACCAGGGGCTTCGTGTTCTCCGGCGGCCCGGGCAACGACGTGCTCGTCGGCGGCGCGGGCCCCGACGTGCTCGATGGCGGCAGCGGCGACGACACGCTCGACGGCGGCGGCGGCCCCGACCGGCTGCGCGGTGGCGCCGGCCACGACACGCTGCTCGGCGGCGCCGGCAACGACTTCATCGGCGGCGACCGGGGCGCCGACGTGCTCGTGGCGGCCGCGGGCCGCGATTCGCTGATCGGCGGCGCCGGCCGGGATCGGCTGTTCGCGGCGGCCGGTGACCGCGTGCAACTGGACGCGGCCGATCGGCTGGAGGAGAGCAAGCGGGCCAATCCCGTGTTCCAGCCGCGGAACGAGGCCGAGCTGCGGCGGCTGCTGCGGATCGGCGCCGGCGGTGATGGTGCTGGGTGGCGGCGGGGCGATGTGATCGGTTCGGCCGCGACGAGCCTCGGATCGAGCGTTGCCCTGAACACCGTGGCGGCCGACCACTCCGGCACCAACAACCAGGTCGCCGGCGTCGAGGAGGCCGACATCGTCAAGACCGACGGCCGGTTTATGTATGCGGTGGTCGGCGGGGAACTGCTCGTGATCGACGCCGACCCGGCCAGCCTGGCCGTGCTCTCCCGCACGCCGGTGCCGGGCCACGCGACGGGCTTGTTCGTGGGCGACGGGCGGGTGACGGTCGTCTCGAACGAGTGGTCGTGGCCTGACATGTTCCAGCCGTTCGCCGCGTCGAGCGAGGTCGTCGACGCATCACCGAGCGTCGCCACCACGGAAGCCCTGGCGACGACGATGGTCACCGGCAGGCCGATGTCGTCGGGCCAGGTCGTGGTCAGCGTGTTCGAGCTCGCGGATCCGGCCGCCCCGGTGCTCGTCGAGCGGACGGAACTCGAGGGCACGCTCCTGGCCGCGCGGGCGATCGGCGAGAGCGTGTATCTCGTGGTCGAGAACGGCGAGGCTCTGCGGGCGGCCGCGGCGGGCGGACCGCTGCCCGACTTCCTCACGGCCGCGGCCGTGTATGTGACGGCCGGTGGAGCCGACGGCGGCCTGCTTACGGTCGCCAGGCTCTCCACGACCGACGGCGAGCCGGGAGTCGACGCCGCGGCGGTGATGGTCGGCATGGGCGGCACGGTCTACGCGTCGGCGGATGCCGTCTATGTGGCCGGCACGTCGTGGGGCGGCGGGGCGGGGCCGGCCACCACGCTCACGGCCTTCTCGCTGGGCGCTCGGATCGAACACCTCGCGTCCGGCAGCGTGCCGGGCTATGTGCCGGATCAGTTCGCGATGGACGCGGCTGCCGACGGCACCTTCCGGATCGCCACCCAGACCGGCTGGTGGGGCCGCTCGGCGAGCTCCGCGGTGCATGTGCTGTGCCGGCAGGGCCGCGAGTTCGTCACGCTCGGGAGCGTCACGGGGATCGCCCCGGGTGAGGATCTCAAGGCGGTGCGGTTCATCGACGACCAGGCGTTCGTGGTGACCTTCGAGCAGGTCGATCCGCTGTTCGTGATCGACCTGGCCGACCCGCGGAACCCACGCATCATCGGCGAACTCAAGATCCCGGGCTTCTCCTCCTACCTGCATCCGATGGGGGAAGGGCGGCTCTTCGGCATCGGCCAGGGCGACACCTGGAACACGAGCAAGCTCTCGCTCTTCGACGTCTCCGACCCGGCCGCGCCCGCCGAGCTGGATGCCGTCACGCTGGGCGGCCCCGACGGCTGGGCCTCCTCGGACGCCGCCTGGGATCACCACGCCTTCGCCTGGTTCGCGTCCTACGGGCTCCTGGCCGTGCCCGTGACGGAGGTCACCTGGAACCGCGAGCCGGTCGTCGCGGGTGACGAGCCGGTCGTGGTCGGCGAGGAGCCGGCAGCCATCGCCGGTGAGGGCGGTGAGGACCAGGGTGACGATTCGGAGGTTGTGATCGGGGAGATCATCGGCATGCAGCCGCCGGAGACGTCCTACACGGTCAAGCTCTTCGCCGTCGACCGCGACGCGGGCTTCACCCACGTCATCGACGTGCGGCACGACAGCCCGGTGCTCCGCAGCCTGCGAATCGCCGACCGGCTCTACACGGTGTCGACCACGGCGATCGTCGTCCACCAGCTCGGCGGGTCGTACGAGGAACTCGGCCGGCTCACGATTCGCACCGAGGATCCCGGCGTGATCTGGCCCTGGATCATGTGACGCTCACTGCGGCCCTCCTCGCGCAAGCTCGGGGCTGCCCGTGCCATCTCGCCGGACGCTGGCAGCGTCGTGGGTCACGCGGGCTCGGGGTTGCCGGTCCCCGTCGCCCGGACGCTCACTGCAGGCATCCTGCCTTCCGTTCGCTCGATGCTGGCTGCGCTTTCGGCATCCTGCCTGCGCTCGGCCAGCAACGCCGGCTCCGGGGAACCGGCAACCCCTCGCAGCCCAACGGTTGAGGAAGCGATGTTTCAGGCCCACGTGCCGTGTCGATTCGTCTGAACGCACGCCGCGCGCCACCACGCGCACGAACACGGCCGCCCGGAGGCGCGGCCGGCGGCAGCGGCCGAAGGCCGGAGTGCCGCGAAGCCCGCCGGGGCCATGGATGGCCCGCCGGGCGTAACGTCAGCCGCCGCCGCTGCGCTTGGGGCGGTAGCCGACGCTCTTGCGTGGCCGGGCCTGCTTGGCCCGCGCGGGACCAGGGCGGCCGCCCGGAGCCCGCTTGCCGCCGCGGATGTGGTCGCCGCTCGTCTCCTCCGTGAAGGCCTGCGTGGCCTCCCGGCGTCGGCGGTCGAGAGCCTCCTTCGGGGGCTGATCCGGGATCAGGCAGTCGCAGCCTCCGCCGATCAGCTCGGGGCGGCCCGCCTCCAGGAGCGCCCGCCGGACCTCGAACCAGTTCTCCGGCTTGAAGAACTGCAGCAGCGCACGCTGCATCCGCCGGTCCTTCAGACCCTTGGTGACCTTCACGGGCTCCTTCGTCATCGGGTCGAGGCCCGTGTGATACATGCAGGCGGCGATGTCGAAGGGGCTGGGGATGAAGTCCTGGACCTGGTCGGGCTTGTAGCTGTTCTGCTTGAGGAACACCGCCAGCTCGATCATCTCCTCCACGCCGCTGCCGGGATGGCTGGCGATGAAGTAGGGGACGGTGAACTGCTTCTTGCCCACCCGGCGGCTGGCGGCCTGGAACTCCCTGTCGAACTCGACGTAGTCGTCGGCCGAGGGCTTCTTCATCAGCCGCAGCACCTCGGGATCGGTGTGCTCCGGGGCCACCTTGAGGTGGCCGCCGACGTGGTGGGCGGCGAGCTCCTGGAGATACTCGGGGTCGCGCCGGGCCAGGTCCATCCGCACGCCGCTGGCCACCAGCACCCGCTTCACGCCCGCGACGCTCCTGGCCTCTCGCATCACCTCCTTGAGCGGGCCGTGATCGGTGCCCAGGAGCTTGCAGACGGTGGGGTGCACGCAGGAGAGCCGGCGGCACTTCGCCTCCACCTCCGGCCGCGTGCACTGCATCTGATACATGTTGGCCGTCGGGCCGCCGATGTCGGAGACGGTGCCCTTGAAGCCGGGCTGGGCGGCGAGCAGCTTGATCTCGCTGATGATCGAGTCTTTGGAGCGGCTCTGGATGATCCGCCCCTCGTGGGCCGTGATCGAGCAGAAGGTGCAGCCCCCGAAGCAGCCCCGCATGATCTGCACGCTCGTCTCCACCACCTCGAAGGCCGGGATGCGGGCCGTGCCATACGCCGGGTGTGGCCGCCGCGTGAAGGGGAGGCCGTAGACCTCGTCCATCTCGTGCTCTTCCAGCGGCAGGGCGGGCGGGTTCACCACCACGGCCTCCCGCGCGTGCCGCTGCACCAGCCGCCGGGCGTTGTGGGGATTCGTTTCCAGGTGGGAAATCCGCGTCAGGTCGCAGAAGGCGAGCTTGTCGGCCACGACGGATTCGTAGGCGGGCAACTCCACCGTGTCGGGGCAGCAGGGGCCGGCGCCCGTCGGGGGCGGCTCGCTCGCGCCGAGCCGGTAGGCCACGCCGCGGAGGTCGCGGAGATCCTTCACGGTCTTCCCGGCGGCGAGACCGCGGGCGATCTCGAGGATCGTCCGCTCCCCCATCCCGAAGGCGACGAGATCCGCCTTGGCGTCGAGCAGGATCGAGCGCCGGACGGTGTCGCTCCAGTAGTCGTAGTGGGCGAGTCGCCGGAGCGAGGCCTCGACGCCGCCGGCCACCACCGGCACGCCGGGAAACGCCTCCCGCGACCGCTGGCAGTAGGCGAGCGTGGCCCGGTCGGGCCGCCGGCCGATCCGGCCGTCGGGCGAATAGGCGTCGTCGTTCCGCACCTTCCGGTTGGCGGTGTAGTGGTTGATCATCGAGTCCATGTTGCCGGCCGAGACGGCGAAGAAGAGTCGCGGCCGGCCGAACTCCCGCCAGGGCGCGCAACTCCGCCAGTCGGGCTGGGCGAGCACGGCCACGCGGAAGCCGGCCGCCTCCAGGAGCCGCGCGAGCAGCCCGTTGGCAAAACTCGGATGGTCCACGTAGGCGTCGCCGCTGACGAACACCACGTCGACCTCGTCCCAGCCCCGCGCCTGCATCTCGGCTCGGGAGGCGGGCAACGGGGGCGTGCCGCGGGGCGGCGTGGTGAGGTGGAGCGACATGGCGGGGCCGGCCGGGGGCCTAAAAAGCCGACGCCGAAGGAGGTCGGCGGACCGATGGGAGATCGGCGTTCGTGCGGCGGTCATCTCCAGTGTATCCCCCGCTTGATGCCGGGGACGGCGTTATATTCGGCAGATTCCGCGGAGGTGGTCGTGAGCAGGGCATGGCGTGCGGTCGTGACGGCGGTTGCCTTGGCGGCACCCGGTGGCCTGCCGGCGGCCCGGGCCGAGGAGGCGGCTGTCCCGCCGCCGGCCGACCAGGTCGCCGGCTGGATCGAGCAGCTCGGCGCGCCGCAATACGCCCGGCGTGAAGCGGCCTCGAAGAATCTCCTGGCCGCCGGCCAACCGGCGATCGGGCCTCTGGCTGCGGCGATCGGGGCCGGCGATCTGGAGGTGGCCAGCCGGGGCGTCGAGATCCTGCGGGAGATGCTGGCCGTCGAGCCGCTCGCCGAGCAGGCCGAGGCCGCGCTGGAGGCGTGTGCCGAGGAGTCGAAGGCGGCGGCCCGGCTCGCCGCGGCGGCCCTCGAGTTTCACCAGTTCAGCCAGGCGGCGGTGGCCCGCGAGCGGCTGGAGTCGCTCGGGGCGGTGTTCCGCGAGCGGCCGCTGGTCGAGCTCGCCGGCGACGAAGTCGAGTTTGGTCGGGCGTGGAAGGGGAGCAGCGGCGACCTCCGGGAACTGACGCGGCTGCCCCGATTGCGGGCGGTGGCCTTTCACGGCGTGAAGCTGGACGAGCGGGGACTGTCCGCCCTCGGCCGCCTGCAGCGGGTGGAGCGAATCGAGCTGTTCGGCACCGGCTTGGGTGACGAGGCGATCGCGGCCCTCGAGGCCAGGCTGCCCGCCGCCGAGATCGACGTGCGCCGGGGGGGCAAGCTCGGCGTCGGGGCGCTCGCCTTCGGCGGCGCGTGCGAGATCCAGACCGTCGAGCCCGGCTCGGCCGCCGATCAGGCCGGCGTGCGGCCGGGCGACGTGGTCGTGGCGATCGACGGCGTGGCGGTGGCCGACTTCGAAGGGCTGACCACGCGGGTGTCGGGTCGGATTCCGGGCGATACGATCCGGCTGACGGTCGCCCGCCGCGGCGGCGATCCCGGCGGCGACGCCCAGCGGCTGGAGCTCGAGATCAGGCTCGACGCCTGGTGAGTGGCCGCACCCTCGGAGGATGATGATGGCGGAGCAACGAGCGGCGGGCGAACGGGTCGAGGTCCGCTGGCACGACCACGCGGTGAGCCGGGCCGACCGCGAGCGGGCGGCGGGTCACAAGGGCTGCGTGCTCTGGTTCACGGGCCTTTCCGGCTGCGGCAAGAGCACGCTGGCCAACGCGGTCGACCGCCTGCTCCACGCGCGGGGCTGCCGCACGTTCGTGCTCGACGGCGACAACGTCCGGCTGGGCCTCAACGCCGCCCCGGCCCTGCTTCGCGACCGCTACGGCGAGGATGCCGCCGCCCGCTTCGGGCTCGGCTTCGGGGCGGTCGACCGGGCCGAAAACATCCGCCGGATCGGCGCCGTGGCCGAGCTCTTCGCCCAGGCGGGGATCATCGCGCTGACGGCCTTCGTGAGTCCCTACCGCCGCGACCGCGACGCCGTGCGGGCCGCCCTCGCCCCGGGCGACTTCGTCGAGATCTTCGTCCGAGCGCCGCTCGAGGTCTGCGAGGGCCGCGACCCCAAGGGGCTCTACAAGAAGGCCCGGGCGGGCGAGATCAAGAACTTCACCGGCATCGACGACCCGTACGAGGAGCCGCTCACGCCGGAACTCACCGTCGATTCCGCCACCCGGCGCCCCGACGAACTCGCGGCCGAGGTGGTGGCGTGGCTGGAGCGGGCGGGCACGATTCCGCCGGCCTGATTCCTCCGGGTGCCCGGCCCCTCGCCTCGTTCACTTCCGCGGCCCGATCAGTTCGACCATGTTCCCATCGGGATCGCGGACGCACGTCAGGTGCATGCCGGGAGCGAGCGAGTCGGGCAGGGCGACGGGGCTCTTCGCGATCGGCTTGAAGCCGAGCTTCTCGAGGCGGGCGAGCGCGGCGTCGGTGTCGGCCACCATGATGGTCAGGTAGCGAAACCCGGTGTGGGAGTGGATGAAGTCGGTGTCGCCCTGCCGGGGCAGGGTGCCGGCCACCTGCATCAGCTTGAGTTTCGTGGCGTTTTCGTCGTCGCCGAGGACGAGCACGCGGATCGACAACGGCCGCTTGTCGGTGAGCCCGGCGTCGGTCGCCAGGCCGGCCGGCACCTCGAAGCCCTTCACCTCCCGGAAGCCGATGCCCTCGGTGTAGAACCGCACGCTCTTGTCGAGGTCGGTGACGACGCACCCCAGGTCGATCGTGGTCCGGGGAAACGCCCCCGGCTCCGCCGCCAGGGCGACGACGCAGGGAAGGGCGAGCGACAGCGAGAGCAGGAGACGCATGCGGGTCCTTTCGAGGGTGGGGGTGGCTGGATGGCGGGATGATAGCCGATGGTGAGAGCCTCCGCGCGGAGGCTCGGGGTTGCCCGTGCCATCTCGCCGGACGCTCCCTGCGGGCATCCTGCCCTCCGGTCGCTCGGAGGAAACCTCGCTCCGCAATCCTTGCTACCCTCGGTTTCCTACGCCGTCTCGATTGGCACGGGCAACCCCTCGCAGCCCAACGGTTGAGGTAGCAGCGGAAGAGCCCTGCGGATTCGTCCGTGCGCTCGTTGCGCGCCGCCACGCGCCCGAACACGGCCGCCCGGAGGTGCGGCCGGCGGCAGCGGCCGAAGGCCGGAGTGCCGCGACGGCCGCGGGGGCCATGGATGGCCCCGCGGCCTAATCTATGAAGCCGCTGAGTTCCTCGCTGCGGGCCGGGGCCTGCAGCTTGCGGACGGCCTTCGCCTCGATCTGCCGGATCCGCTCGCGGGTCACCTTGAAGATGTGGCCCACCTCTTCGAGCGTGTAGCTGTAGCCGTCGCCCAGGCCGTAGCGGAGCTTGATGATCTCCCGCTCGCGGTAGGAGAGGCTCTTGAGCACCTTGGCGATCCGGTTGCGGAGCATCTCCTGCGCCGCGCCCACGGCCGGATTCTCGGCGCCGGTGTCGGGGAGCAGGTCACCGAAGTGGCTGTCCTCGCTGTTGCCCACCGGGCGGTCGAGGCTGATCGGGTAGCGGCTCATCGCCGTCACGCGACGCGTCTCGTCCACCGGCGTGCCGGCCCGGGCGGCGATCTCCTCGATCGTCGGCTCGCGGCCGTATTCCTGGAGCAGTTGCCGGGCGACGTTCCGCACGCGGCTCATCGTCTCCACCATGTGCACCGGGATGCGGATCGTGCGGCTCTGGTCGGCCACCGCGCGGGTGATCGCCTGCCGGATCCACCAGGTGGCGTAGGTGCAGAACTTGAAGCCGCGGCGGTATTCGAACTTGTCGACCGCCCGCATCAGACCCGCGTTGCCCTCCTGGATCAGGTCGAGGAACGAGAGGCCGCGGTTGCGGTATTTCTTGGCGATCGAGACCACGAGCCGGAGGTTGCCCTCCGACAGGCCTCGCTTGGCCTGCTGATACTTGGCGAAGATGCCCCGGATCTCGTCCACGCGTCGCTTGAGGCTGCGGGGCGTCTCCTGGCAGCTCTTGAGGATCCCGCGATACTCGTCCACGAGCTTCTGCCGGGCGGACGGGGGCTGCTTCGACCGCTTGTGGGCGTCGATCTTGCTCTTCAGCTCCCGGATCCGCTCCACGAAACCCTCGAGCATCGGGATCATGGCCTCGATCCGCTGGGTGCGGAGGCCGAGTTCCTCGATCAGCCGCACCACCCGCGTCCGCCGGCGTCCGAGTCGGGCCCAAGCCTCCCGCCGATCGGCCATCCGCTGCTTCTTGGAGAGGGCGATCCGGTAGTCGGCCTTGTTCTGCCTGAGCAGCACCTCGAGCGTCTTGAGGTTGTGGGGCAGTCGGCCGAGGATCTGCTCCTTCTCCAGCCGGTCGGTGACGGAGACCTGGACGGTGCGATCGAAGGGCAGCTCGCCGCGATGGACGCGGTACAGCACCCGGAAGGCCTGCTGGGCCACGTACTCGCACTCGAGCAGCTTGCCGCGGAACTGGGCCCGGGTCGTCTCGATCTGCCGGGCCAGCGAGATTTCCTGGGCGCGGGTCAGCAGGGGGATCTCGCCCATCTGCGTCAGGTACATGCGGACGGGGTCGTCTGACCAGTTTTCGACCTGCTCCACGAACGTGTCGTCGCCGTCTCCCGAAGCGTCCGCCTCGACCTCGGCCTCGGCCTCGACGTCGGTCTCGGCGATCACCGTCACGTCCGCCTCGTCGGCGAGCAGTTCGGCATCGGCCTCTTCGGCGTCGACGACCTTCTCCGTCAGCTCCTCCACCTCCTGGGGATTGGAGACGACATCGTCCTCGAGTTCATCCAGCAGCGAATCGTACAACTCAGGGCTCCTTGGCGATTCCTTCGGTCAGACCAATCCAAGAGCCGGCGAAAGCCGGCAAGCGGTGGGGCGGCACCGGATCATCATTCGGGGTGCCGACAGTGTGATTCAAGGCGCGGGCAAGTCCAGCGGCCCACGGAGACCCCGCGGGAGAGCGATGGTGCGGTCTCGAACCGACTCGCCAGGCACGAGCAACTTGCCCAAGCCTCGAGCGCCCCCGAAAGCTGGGCAAGCCAGGAAGAGTGCAGGCGGCTCGCCGGCATGAAGGGGGCTCTCCGGGGGACGAAACATTATGCCGCTGCTGGTTCCGGAAGGCCAGTTTTTTTTTGACGGAAACCTGGTTTTTTTCTGGGTTCCGCACCGGAAATGGTAAAACGCTCCGGCAGGAGAACCTCTGCCGGGCCCTGGGCGCGTTCCAGACCCCCGCGCGGCAAAGCCTGAGCCCGATTCCGAAGTGGGATGACCGCTACCTCCAGCCGCTATCGGGTCGTCTGCGCATGCGGCCGCGAGGCGAGCGTCGGTCCCGGACAGGCTGGCGGGCAGGTGGTGTGTCGCGGATGCGGCGGCATGGTCGCCGTGCCGAGGCTGCGCGATCTTGAAGTCGTGGTGGATGGCGCGAGCGCACCGCAGGCGCGTCGCTGGCACCCTGCGCAAGGCTGGTTCGTGGTCGGATTCTGCGTCGCCATGATGGCAAGCGCCGCGGCGTGGCTCGTGCCGCAACGGCTGGCCGGCCCGCAGCCCGTGCTCCCCGACGATGCGATCATTCGGGCGGCGGTGGAGTCGGTCGATGCGGCCACGGCGTACCGGGCGTGGCAGGCCATGCGGGCCTCGGGAATCGATCGCGGCACCCTGCCCGAGGAGTTGCGGTTGCAGCAGTCTGCCACGGCCGCCGGCAGGATCGCCGCGGTGCTCTGGACCGTCGCCGCCGGCGGCGCGATCGCGGCCACAGTCGGTGGCCTGGTGTGGCTCGTCTCCCGGCCGCGGGCGGCCGCCGGCACGCCGGTGGGGGAGGTCGCACGATGAAAGCCGCCTTCATCACGAGCACCGGCCCGCCTGACGCGATCCGGTACGGCGATCTGCCCGATCCGGTTCCCGGTCCGCGGCAGGCGCTCGTCCGCGTGCGGGCCGCCGCGATCAACCCGATCGACACCTACGTTCGGGCCGGCACGGTCGCGATGCCGCTCCCGGTTCCCTTCGTGGTGGGCTGCGATCTGGCCGGCGAGGTGGTGGCGGTGGGGGCGGAGGTGGACCGCCTGCGGCCGGGGATGCGGGTCTGGGGCTCGAACCAGGGCCTGCTCGGCCGCCAGGGAACCTGTGCCGAACTGGCGGCCGTGGACGAACAGTGGCTCTACCCGACTCCCGACGGCGTCACCGACCGCGAGGCGGCCGCCGCGGCACTCGTGTCCATCACGGCGCATCTCGGGCTCGTGAGCCACGCCGCGCTCCAGCCGGGTGAGACGATCTTCGTCAGCGGCGGCTCCGGGGGCGTGGGCTCGGCCGTCGTGCAGATCGCCACGGCGCTCGGCGGCCGCGTGATCGCGACCGCCGGCACGCCCGAGAAGCGGCAGCGGGTGCAGGACTTCGGCGCCGACGTCGTGCTCGACTATCGCCGCGAGGACCTCACGGCCGCGGTGCTGGCGGCGGTCCCGGGCGGCGTTGACGTGCACTGGGAGACCCGCCGCGAGCCCGACTTCGAGACGGCGATCGCGATGCTCGCCGAACGCGGGCGGATGGTGCTGATGGCGGGCCGTGAGGCCCGGTCGCCGCTGCCAGTCGGGCCGTTCTACGTGAAGGGTTGCCGGCTGCTGGGGTTCGTGATGTTCAAGGCCGACCCGCACCAGCAGGCGGCGGCGGCGGCCGACATCAATCGTTGGCTGGCTCGCGGCCGGCTGCGGGCGCCGGTCGATCGCGTCGTCACGCTGGCCCACGTCGCCGAGGCCCACGCGCTCCAGGAGGCGGCGACGGTGGGCGGCTCCGGTGAACTCGCCGGGAAGATCGTGGTGGAGCCATGACGCTGGGTGGAGCCGCGACGCCTGCTGGAACCATGAGCGGCCGGTGGCGCATGCTCGTGGCGGTCGGCGCGGCAAGCTGTCTCGGGCTGGCCGGCGCCGCGGAGCCCCCCTCGCCCGGACGGCCGCCGCGATTCTTCGGACTCGAAGCGGACGGTCGGCGGGTCGTCTACGTCTGCGACCGCTCCGCCAGCATGTCGGAGCCGGAGGGCGCGCCGCTCGCCGCCGCCAAGCGGGAACTGCTCGTGAGCATCGGCGGCCTGGGGGAGTCCCGGCAGTTTCACCTCATCTTCTACAACGAGCGGCAGAGCATGTTCGAGCCGCCGGGCGGCCGCGGGCGACCGATGTTCGCCGACGACTCCACCCTCCGGGAGGTGCGGCGGTTCATCGAGGGCACGACGGCCGCCGGGGGCACGCGGCACGCGGAGGCGGTCGCGGCGGCCTTGCGGCTCGCACCCGACGTCGTCTTCCTGCTCACCGACGCCGATGCGGCGCACGACCTCACCGACGCCGAACTCGAGCGGCTCTCCGGCCGGCTCGGCGCGACCCGGGTGATGGTCATCCAGTTCGGCGGCGCCGAGGGTCGCCGTTCGCCGCGGCTCGCCCGCCTCGCGTCGGCGTCCGGCGGCGACTACCGCGTGGTCGAGCCGGGCGATGACTGACCCGAGGCGGTCCGACCGCTCCGCCATCCGCCCATCGCCTCGAGGCCCGCCGAGACGTTGGGGAACATGCCGCCCCACCCGCGCGGGCTCGGCGTCTGCCGGTCGTCGGCGGCCGTAGGCGCGGACGGCTTCGCCTGGGCTGACGACCGCGTTCCCGCCTGCCGCGACCGGGGCTGCGGCTGGGCCTGCTTGGTGTCCCGGGCCTTGCCCTGCGGGACCTGGCCCTGCTGGACCTGGCCCTGGGGCTTTTGTGCCGGGCCGCGTTGCATCTGGGCCTTGGGCACCTGGGCCTGCTGCACCTGGCGAACCGGATTCGGTTCCGTCCGGGGTGCCGCCGCCTGTCCCGAGATCTGCGGCGTCGGCGCCGCTTCACGCTCAGCGGGATCGACCATGCCCGTGCCGGGGGCGGGCGGGGTGGTGAAGGAAGTGTCGGCCTGGCGAGCGATCCGCTCCGGCACGACGAGGTAGCGGACTCCCCGGTCCGCCTCGGTACCCTCGACGAGCGGTGCGGCCACGGCGTCGCGGGCCATCACGGAAGGCAGGTTCGAGGCATCGACTGCCGGACGCGACGGCATGTCGAACGTGGCATCGAGGTCGGCCGACGCTTCGTTGCCGGGTTCGTCGGTGGTCAGCGGCAGCTTGGCCGGCGCCGAGGCGACGGTCTGCCGCTCCGCTTCCGGTCGGGCCGACTCGGGAACCGCCGCAGCCGGTGTGGGTTCGGCGACGGTGGCCGCCCGCGTCGGCTCGCCGCCGGCGATTTCAGCCGTCGGGGCGGCGATCGGGGCGGCGGTCGCCGACTCCTCCGGTTCGGGGCCGGCGTCACCGCTTGGCCGCTGGCTGGTTTCGTCGTCGCTCGTCGGTTCGTCGTTGAAGACGTGGTCACGGGTGACCACGTCGCTCGGTTCCGCGACCGGCTCGGAGGCTTGCGTCGCGACCGCCGGCGGCGCCGGCACGGGAGCGACGAAGGCCTCCTCGACCAGTTCCTGCCGCGCCACGGGCTCCGTGTCGGGGGTCTCGGCCGCGGCCGGAGCGGCTGGTTCCACCGGGGCGAGTTGGCCGGACACCAGCGGCTGCCCCTCGCGGAGCGGAAACTTCAGGATCCGTCCCTCGAACGAGTCGGTGACCCGCAGCGCGGTCGCCGGCACCATCGCCTTGGGCAGGTCGCGCAGGGCCACGTCCCAGACGGTGACCGGCGCGCCCGAGGGCAGGGCCCGCAGCGCCACGAAGATCGGCTCGCACTCGACCTGCGGCTTCGCCTGGGCGAGATGCACGTCGAGGGCGCGGTTCACGCCCACCGCGGCCGCGGCACCGGCCACGAAGGCCGCCACGAACACGGTCGTCGTGCGGGGGCGATGGCGGGCGGGCCTGGTGGATGGAGTTTCGGCAGCCATGGGATCGAAGGGCCCTGGGGCGCGGAGCGTCGGCCGGGAGCCGACCAGCGTCTGTTGATTCGGCTGCGGCCGGCCGTCACGGCCAGCCAACCGATGGGAATCGCTTCGCCCGCCTCAGCGTCCCGGGGATGCCCAGCCTCTCCACCGGCCTTGCTCGGCAGTGTCGCCCCAGTTTGCCGGGCCTGCCAGCGGCGGCACGCCTGCCTCGTGAGCGTCAGCCCGTCGCGAGTCAGCGCACCACCAGCGGCGGTTCGTCGGCCGCGAGGGTCTCGTCGCCGGCCGGCCCGAACAGCGGGTCGATCGTGTCGGCGAGCGGGCGGATCACGAGCAGCCGCACGCTCGTCCGCTCGCCCCGGTCGTGATCCCGCAACAGGCAGTCGCCGGCCGAGGCCGTGTCGTCGCCGCCGCAGGCCAGCACGAGCATGCCGTCGCGCGGCAGCATCGCCGTGAGCGCGAGGTGCTCCAGGCGGTGCCGCCGCTGCCCTGTCTCGAGGCGAAACATGCCGTCCTCGCCGACCCACGACTTCTCGACCGGCCCGTGGCGGATCTCGGGCACGGCTTCGAGCTCGACGCGACCGTCGGCCGCGGGCTTGGCCCGCAGGACCACCAGCGGGCTGGCGTCGGCGTAGGTGCCGCCGCGAACGCCGCCGTCGGCATGCTCGAGCAGCACGAGCTCGCGGATCCCCGTGGCCATCACCACCTCCCCCCGGCGGCCGGGCAGCAGCCGCAGGGTCCGCCGACTCACGGTGGCGTCGGTGGCCAGCGGTTCCGGGCCGGATGCCTCGGCTCCCGTGAACCGCTCGGCCAGGTGCGGCGGCAGGTGGCCCCCCACGATGCCGGCGCGGAGGCCATTGGCCGCCAGCCGCCGGCGGAGATCCGCGTCGAATCCCTGCTCGTCGACGAACTGCCAGAGTTCGTCCCGGAGTTCCGGATCGTGCTCGTCGCAGCGCACGAACACGAGCTCGAGGGGGATCGTTCGCGTGGCGGGCCGCGCCGCTCCGGCGCGGTCCGCGCCACCACCGGCGTCGACGACGGACTCTCGCGTTGCTCGCGTGCCGCCGACAAACCGGCATCCCGCCGCGGCGAGGCCGACGGTGAGCAGCAGCGCGAGCGATGCCGCGCCGCAGCACGCGTGCTGGCGCGCGACGCGGGAGTGGGTGGACACGATTCAGAACCCTGCGGGGGCAGGACCCTGGAACTTCGGGAAAGGGGAACTTCGGGTGGATAGGGAATCCACACCGCCCGCGTCAATGCTGAAAAGCCCTGCCTTGTGTCCCCTCAGCTTCTTTGGTCGTCCTTACCCCTTGCTCGAATCTTGATTGCCAGTGGAAACGTAGCGAGGGGTCGCCCGTGCCAATCGAGCGGCGTAGGAAACCGAGCGCAGCAAGGATTGCGGAGCGAGGTTTCCTCCGAGCGACCGAAGGGCAGGATGCCCGCAGGGAGCGTCCGGTGAGATGGCACGGGCGACCCATCGCGGGCCACGTCTCGTGCGGCGGGCCCCGCTACGACACCGCGCGCAGGGCGTTGGCGAACATCGCCAGGCCCGTGCCCGGCTGGTCGGGATCGAGCCGGCCGTGCCAGGCGGGATGCTGCGTGGTGGCGACGAACCGTTCGGGGTGCGGCATCAGGCCGAACACGCGGCCCGTGGCATCGCAGGCGCCGGCCACGTCGGCCTCGGCGCCGTTGGGGTTCGTGCCGCTCGCGTATCGCAGGGGCAGTTGCCCGGCCGCGTCGAGGCGGGCGAAGTCGGTGGCCGAGCGGGTCGTGAACCGACCCTCGGCATGTGCCACCGGCAGTTCGAACGAGTCGAGCCCTTGCAGGAAGACACACGGGCCGCCCGCATGGCGCAGGCTCACCCAGCGATCGACGAACCTTCCCGAGGTGTTGTGGGCGAGCGTCGCCTGCCGCGCGCCGTCGGCGTCGGCCAGCAACAGCCCCGTCTGCAGGAGCACCTGGAAGCCGTTGCAGATCCCGAGCACGAGGCCGCCGCGATCGCGGAAGGCCCGCAGCACATCGGCCAGCCGCGTGCGGAGTTCGAGGGCGAAGATCCTGCCGCTGGCGATGTCGTCGCCGTAGGAGAAGCCGCCCGGGATGCAGAGGATCTGGCAGTCGTCGCCCGTGGCCGGCCGCTCGGCGAGGGCGCGGACGTGGACGCGGCGGGCGATGCCGCCGGCCCGCTCGAAGGCGTGGGCGGTCTCGAGGTCGCAGTTGGTGCCGGGGGCACGCAGCACGAGGGCGCGGGGTGACAGCATGTCAGTGGTTCTCCCGGGCGAGCGACCGCCAGGCGGAGTCGAGTGCGGCCACGGCGACGCGCTCCACGCCGCCGGAGCCCACCAGCTCGACCGCGGGCTCGGCGAGCACTTCGCCGATCACGGCCCAGGGCACGTCGCCCAAGGCCGCGGCAAACTCGGCCGCGCGGCCGGCCGGCAGCTCGCAGACGAACCGGCCCGGCGACTCGCCGAACGCGATCGCAAGATCCCGCGCGAGACCGGTGGTCGTTCCGCCTGCGTCGTCGCCCGCCTCGGCGAAGGGCACCGCGGCCAGGTCGAGCCGCGCGCCGAGACCGCCGCCGATCGCCATCTCGGCGACGGCCGTCGCGAGGCCGCCGTCGGAGAGGTCGTGGCAGGCGAGCACGAGCCCGGCCCGCTGGACCCGGGCGACCGCCTGGATCGTCGCGCGACAGGCGGCCGCATCGACCACGGGGAGCCGGCCGCCACGGACTCTTTCGGCGAGCTCGAGCTGGCTGCCGGCCGTGTCGGCGCGGGACAGGCCGACGATCGCCAGCAGGCTGCCGGGCCGCTTCACGTCGGGCGAGATCGCCTGCCGCGCGTCGGCGAGCTGGCCGAGCGCCGTCGCCAGGAGCGTCGGCGGGATCGAGATCTCGCGGGCCGCGCCGGCGGGGTCGGTGTAGGCGAACACGTTGTTGAGGCTGTCCTTGCCGCTGACGAAGGGCGCGGCGAAGGCGAGCGCCAGGTCGTGGCAGGCGCGGCAGGCCTCCACGAGCGGCCCGAGCGTCTCCGGGCGACGCGTGTCACCCCAGCAGAAGTTGTCGAGCAGCGCGATCCGCTCGGGGTCCGCGCCCGCCGCCACTGCGTTGGCGATCGCCTCCACGATTCCCCCGGCGGCCATCTGGTAGGGGTCGATGAGACCGAGCCGGTGTCGCAGGCCCACCCCCAGCACGATGCCCCGCTCCCGGCCCAGCACGCCGCGGATCGCCGTACCGTCGGCCGGCCCCGCGCCCGGCCCCAGCAGCGGCTTCGTGACGCTTCCCCCCTGCACCTCGTGGTCGTATTGCCGGATGATCCATTCCTTGCTCGCCACGTCGGGCTGCGCGAGCACGGCGAGGAGCGTTGACGTGAGGCTCGCGGGCTGCCACGCCGCCGGTGGCAGCGCCGGCGGGACATATCGCGAGGCAAGCGTGTGCCGCGGCCGGCCCTCGTGGAGGAAGTGGCAGTCGAGCTCGCCGGCCACCTCGCCGTGCCAGCGGAGCACGAGCTTGCCGGCGCCGGTGAAGGTGCCGATCGCCGTCGCCTCGACCCCCTCGGCGGCGGCGACCCGGGCGAGCTTGTCCCAGTGGCCCGGCGGCACGGCGAGCACCATCCGCTCCTGCGCCTCCGAGATCCAGACCTCGGTGGCGGAGAGGCCGTCGTACTTGAGCGGCACGCGGTCGAGGTCGACCTCCGCGCCGAGCGCGGAGCCCATCTCGCCGACGGCGCTCGACAGGCCGCCGGCGCCGCAGTCGGTGATCGCGTGGAAGAGCTTCTGCCGCGCCGCCTCGAGCACGAAGTCGGTGAGCGTCTTCTCGTGGATCGCATGCCCGATCTGGACGGCCCCGCCGCTCTCCGTCTCGCTCGCGCTCGAAAGCTCGATGCTGGAAAACGTGGCGCCGTGGATCCCGTCGCGGCCGGTCCGGCCGCCGGCCACCACCACCAGGTCGCCCGGTTCGACGCGGCCCTCGGCATGGCCCCGCGGCATGATCCCGACGGTGCCGCAGAACACGAGCGGGTTGCCGAGGTAGCCCGGGTGGAAGGCGACGGCGCCGGCGATCGTGGGGATGCCCATCCGGTTGCCGTAGTCGCGGACCCCCGCCACCACCCCGGCCAGCAGCCGCCGCGGCGGGATCACGCCCGGGGGGATCGCGGCGGCCGGCGTGTCGGGCGGGGCCACGCAGAACACGTCCAGGTTGGCGATCGGCTTGGCGCCCAGGCCCGTGCCGAGCACGTCGCGGATCACGCCGCCGAGCCCCGTGGCCGCGCCGCCGTAGGGCTCGATCGCGGAGGGATGGTTGTGGGTCTCGACCTTGACGCAGATGTCGTGGTCGCCGTCGAACCGCACGACCCCCGAGTTGTCGCGAAACACGCTCACGCACCAGTCGGCGGCGCCGAGCCGCCGGCGAACCTCCTGGGTGGCGGCGAACACCGTCTCCTTGAGGAGGTTCGCGTAGCGGGCCGTGCCGGCCGGGCCCTCGTGGGCGACGGGGCTCGTGAGCGTCTTGTGGCAGCAGTGCTCGCTCCAGGTCTGGGCGATCGTCTCGAGCTCGATCTCCAGCGGTTCGCGGCCGAGCGTGCGGAAGTGGTCGCGGACGGCGACGAGTTCGGCCACGGAAAGCGCCAGACAGCGGTCGCGGGACAGTTTGGCGAGCGCCGCGTCGTCGAGCCCTTCGAGCGAGACCGTGTGCCGCACGAACGACCAGTGGCCGCCGCCGGCCAGGGATGCGAGCGCGAGCGGACCGACCACGACGTCGTGGATCGCGTCGTTGGCCAGCAGCCGGCGGGCGAGGCTGGCGGCCGCGGCGGGCTCCATCGCGGGCAGCCAATATTTCTTCAGGCTGCGGACGGCCACGCCCGGATGGCCGAGCATCGCCAGCGCCTCGGCGGCGGTCAGGCCGGCGGGATCGGTCACGCCGGGTCGCGGCAGCACGTGCACCACCGTCGGCAGACCGTCGACCGCGGCGGTCAGGCCGGCCGTGCCGATTTCGGCGGCGGTGAAGGTCTCCGTGACCGGGTCGGCCAGGAGCACCCGCGCGATCCGCTCGACGTCGGCCCGCGAGACATTCCCCTCCACGAGCCAGCCGGCGGCCGTGCGGGCGGCCGTGCAGCCGGCGAGGCCGAGCTGGTGCGCCGCCGACACCAGTTCGCCCGCCGCGTGATCGGTCGCGGGGTCGGTGAGCGAGACGTCAACTTCCCAGAGCATCGCGGGCATCCTTCGCGCGGGAGAGGAGGGTTACGAGCCGGCGGCGGTCGCCTGCCTCGACGGCCGCCAGGATCCGCTCGGCGGCGGCGGCGACCCGCCCGAGCGCGGCTCCGAGCGGCCCGGCGTTGTCGAGGAGGATGTCGGCCCAGAGTTCGGCGTCGCCGGCGGCGATCCGGGTGGTGTCCCGCCAGCCGCCGGCCGTGAAGGGGAGGGCGGCCGGCGCCGTGGCGGCCGCGATCGCCGCGGCCATCACGTGGGGCGCGTGGCTGGTGGCCGCCACGATCCGGTCGTGCTCACGGGGGCTCATCACGAACACGGTCGCCCCGAGCGCCGACCAGAACTCGCCGACGGCCTCGACGTCGGCCGGCGGCGTGGCGGCTGCGGGAGTGACCACGGCGACGCGGCCGGTGAACAGCTCGCCGTCGGCCGCCTCGGGCCCGCGGCGGTGGCTGCCGGCCAGCGGGTGCGAGCCGACGAACCTTCCCCGGCGGCTCTTGCGCCGCTTTTCCCAGGCGGCCACGATCGAGACCTTCGTGCTGCCGGCGTCGGTCAGGAGCGTTCCCGGACGGATCGACCGGTCGATCTCATCGAGCAGCCCCGGGATCGACTTCACGCCCGTGGCCACCACCACGAGGTCGGCCTCGGCCACGGCCGCCAGATCGAGCGCCGTCTCGGTGACGGCGCCCGTGCGGCGAGCGGCATCGAGCGACGCCCGCGAGCGGCCCACGCCGATCACCCGCCGCGCGAGGTTTCGCGCCCGCAGCCCTCGGCCGATCGAGCCGCCGATCAAGCCCACGCCCACGATCGCGACGGTCGGCCAGTGAACGTTCATGGGCGGCGGGGAGGCGGGGCGACGACGACGGCCCGCGTTCTACCAGATGGATCGGCAGCGTGTTAGAACCTCGCGGCGTCGGCCGGGAAGAGTGGCCGTGGGTTCCCGAAGCCGCCGCCAGTGTTGCCAGAGCCGCCGCCGCCGATGTTGCCGGAGCCTCCCGCGATGCGGCAGCGACGCCTGCCCGACAGCCTGCTTGCCGACGTGCTCGGCCGGCTCTCGCTCGCGCTGGCCGCGGGCATCGACGTCCGTCGGGCGGTCTCCGCGGAGGCCGGCCGCGTGCCAGCCCGGTGGCGGGGCGTCTTCGAACAGGCGGCCGCAGGCGTGGCGGCCGGCGAGCCCCTCGCGGTGGCGCTCGGCCGGTCTGATGGCGCCGTGTCGCCGGTGGTGCTCGGCATGGTCGCCGTGGGCGATCGCACGGGCCGCGACGCCGAGACGCTCGCCGCGGTCTCGGCATCGCTCGCGGAGGCGGTTGCCGCCCGGCGGGCGCTCGTCGCGCGGCTCGTGCCGGCGGCGATCCGGCTGGCGGCGGCCCTGGCCGTCATCGGCGTGCTGATCGTGCTCTCGGGCATGCTTCGCGACCTCGACGGCCGGCCGCTCGACATCCTCGGTCTCGGACTGACAGGGCCGCGCGGGCTGGCGATCTATACCGTCATTCTCGTGGCCGTCGCGGTGGCGATCGTGGCCGCGCTGCCCGTCGTGATGCGCAGCTGGCAGACCCGCGGGGCCCTGCGGCGGATCGGCGAGCGGCTGCCGCTGATCGGACCGGCGACCCGGGCCGCGGAAGCGGCCCGCTGGTGCCGGGCCGCGACGCTCGCCGCCGGCACCGGCATGGATGTCGGCAGCCTCGTCGCGCTCGTGTCGCAGGCCGCGCCGGGGCTCGCCCTGGATCCCGACGCGGTCACGGAGCGGCTCCGTGGGGGCCGGTCACTCGAGGAGGCGCTCGCCGCGGGGGGCGGGTTTCCGGGCGAGGTGCTCGACGCCGTCGGCATCGGGGAACAGACCGGCACCACCGCCGAGTCGCTCGGGCGGCTCGTGACCGTGTTCGAGGAGCGGGCTCGCCGCGGGTTTGCGGCCGCCGCGGAGGGGCTCGGCTGGGCGGCCTGGGGGGTCGTGGCAGGGCTCGTCGTCCTGCTCGTGTTCCGCGTGATGGGGGTCTATGTCGGTATCATTGAGCAGGCCGGCAGGCCGCTATAAATCGGCCCCCCCCACGCGGTTCGTGGAGCGGCCCGGCCGCGATCGCCGAAACTGCTGACATGTCCACCCGCCCACCCTGCGACCAGATGCCCCCCGCGACCGGCCGCCGCTCGGCCCGTCGCTGGGCCCTCCGCTGGGCTGCGGCGATGCTGATGGCGGGCGTGATCCCGGCCGCGGTGGGGCTCCCGTCGACCCGGGCCGATGATGCGGCCCCGACGCAGGCCGAGCGAATGGCCGCCCTGGGGCTGCTCCGCTACCGCGGCGACTGGCGCACGCCACAGGAGGTCGAGCTCATCGAGCGGAACGAGGCGGCCACGACCGCCGCCAAGGAGTGGAACGGCAAGCTCGCGCGGCTGCGGCAGCGGCTCGATCAGCCCTCGGCCGCCGATCGGGCGGCCGAGGAGATTCGCGAGATCTCGGATCCCCTGGCGGTGGCCGCGGTGGCGGCGGCGCTCGCCTCGGAGCCGGTGTTCGCGGTCCGGCGGGCCTACCTCGAGGCCCTCTCGCACATCCGCACGCCCGACGCCGTCGCCACGCTGATCGGCGCCGCTCGCGACCATCCCGACCGCGAAACCCGGTTCGCGGCGGTGGAACGGCTCGTGCTGATCGGTCCGCACCAGGCGTTGTCGCCGCTGGTGGCGGGGCTTGCCAGCGCCGACAACGCCCAGGTCAACCGCTCGGCCGAGGCGCTCGGGCGGCTCGGAGTCGCCGACGCCATCGAACCGCTGATCACCGCGCTCGAGACGAAGCACCTGACGGTGAGCGGCGCCGGTCAGCCGGCCGGCTCCACGAGCGCCACCTTCACCCCGGCCGGGGGCGGGCTCTCGATGGGGGGCGGCCCGAAGCCGAAGCTGGTGGCCGTCCGCAACGATCGCGTGCTCGAGGCGCTCGTCGCGCTCACCGGACAGAACTTCGAGTGGGATGCCGCCGGCTGGCGGGCCTGGCTGGCCAATGAACGGGCCTTGCCTCCCGAGTTCGATCCGCGCCGCGGTTGAGGATCACCCGTGATGGAGCACCCTGCATCATGATCAATGCCTTTGCGGAAAACTGGCAGATGGCGGTCACGGCCGCCGTCGTCGTGGGCACGCTCGTGGGGCTGCTGGTCGTGCAGCGCGGCCCGGACATGATCATGTTCGGGGGCGTCGTGGTCCTGATGGTGGCCGGCATTCTCGGTCCGGCCCAGGCGCTCCAGGGCATGGCCAACGAGGGCATGATCGCGGTGGCCGCGCTGTTCATCGTGGCCGCCGGCGTGGAGCGGACCGGGGCGCTGGCCGTGATCGTCGAGCGGGTGCTGGGGCGGCCGCAGTCGCTGCTGGCCGCCCAGGCGCGGACCACGATCGGCCCCGGCATCGTGTCGGCGTTCATGAACAACACGCCGGTGGTCGCCCTGCTCGTGCCGGTGATCCGCGAGTGGGCCCGTAAGAACCGGCTCAGCGTCTCGAAACTCCTGATGCCGATGAACTGCGCCGTCGTGCTCGGCGGCTTGTGCTCGCTGATCGGCACGAGCACCAACGTGGTCGTCGCCGGCCTGGTGGACAAGCGGATCGCCGCCGGCCTCGACCGGCCCTGGGGCGTGCTCGACCTCACCTGGGCCGGGATTCCGGCATCCTGGGGCGGGCTGCGGGAGTTCACCGGTCCGCTCGGGATGTTCGACATCACCTGGCTGGGCGTGCCCCTGTTCGTGGTGGGCATCGCGTACGGACTGACGGCCAGCCGGTTTCTGCTCAAGGATCGCCGTCCGGCGGTCAGCCGCAGCGACGACCCCCGCCAGTATTCGCTGGAGATGGTCGTCGAGCCGGGCGGTGGCTTGGTGGGTCGCACGATCGAGGCGGCCGGCCTGCGGCATCTCGACGGCCTGTTCCTCATGGAGATCGACCGCGGCGACAGCGTGATCGCAGCCGTCTCCCCCACCGAGCGGCTGCAGGCCGGCGATCGGCTGGTGTTCGTCGGGGTGATCGACTCCGTGGTGGAACTGCAGAAGGTCCGCGGTCTGCGGCCGGCCACCGACCAGGTCTTCAAGCTCGACGACCCGCGGAGCGAGCGGCGGCTCGTGGAGGCGGTCGTCTCCCCCACCTGCCCGCTCGTGGGCCGCACGATCCGGGAGGGCAACTTCCGCTCGACCTACGGCGCGGTCGTGATCGCGGTCGCCCGCGACGGCGAGCGGCTGCGGATGAAGATCGGCGACATCACGCTCGAGCCCGGCGACACGCTCCTGCTCGAGGCCGGCCCAGCCTTCCTCGAGCGACAGCGGACCAGCCGCCACTTCTACCTGGTGAGCGAAGTGCAGGACGCCGCGGCGCCCCGGCACGACCAGGCCTGGATCGCCTGCACGATCCTGGCCGGCATGGTGCTCGCCGCGGCCCTGGACATCGTGCCGATGGTGGTCGCCGCCCTCGTCGCGGCCGGCCTGATGATGATCACGCGGTGTCTCTCCTCGGCCGAGGCCCGGCGGGCGATCGAGTGGGAGTCGCTGCTCCTGATCGCCGGCAGTTTCGGGCTGGCCGAGGCGATGCAGAAGACGGGCCTGGCCGCGGTGGTCGCCGAGGCTTCCGTGGCCGCCGCGGGCAACAATCCGATCGTGGTCCTGGCGGCGCTCTATTTCGTCACGATGGTGGCGACCGAGCTCTTGAGCAACAACGCCGCGGCCGTCCTCAGCTTCCCCATCGCCTGGCAGACGGCCGAGCAGCTCGGCGCGCATCCGCTGCCCTTCGTGATGGCGATCACGGTCGCGGCCAGCTGCGGCTTCGCCACGCCGATCGGCTACCAGACCAACCTCATGATCTATGGCCCGGGCGGGTACAAGTTCACCGATTACGTGCGGTACGGCGGCCCGCTCAACCTGATCGTGATGGCGCTGACGGTGGCCCTCGCCCCGCTCATCTGGCCCCTGTGACGCCCGTTTTTGCGTCAGGCCGGCGGGGGAGCGTACGCTACAGGCTCGGCCTCGCGCGTCTCGTTCGTGGGCTTCCCCCGCCACGGGCTCGCCCGGAGCCACCGGTATGAGCGAAATCCTCTTTCAATACTACCCGGTCCGGCTCACGACCTGGTTCTACCTGGCGTCGCTCCTGTCGATCGCGCTGTTCTTCAAGTTCAACCGGGTCTGGAGCGTCCGCAACCTCGACCTCGTCGGGCTGGTGCTCCTGGCTCCGGGGCTGGTGGCGCTGGAATACGTCGGGGAGACGGAGGCAGCCAAGATCGCCGCCCGGACGCTCGGCTTCTGGTGGATCTTCGCCGTCTCGGGGGCGTTCCTGCTGCGGATGCTGTTCGACTCGATGATGGTCCGGCGGCCGATGCTCGAGCCCAATCTCACCACGGGCGGGCTCGTGTTTCTGGGCTGCTCGCTCCTGGTCTTCCTGCTGGCCAACGTCATCAACTCCAAGCCCCACAAGGACGACGTCGCCAGTGCGGCGGCCGCCGAACGGCTCGGGGCGCGGGAGGCGGCGGTCGATGCCGACCAGCTGGTGCGGTACGGGCCGGGCTATCCGCTCCTGTTCCTCCTGCCGCAGATTTCGACCCGCCAGTTTCTCGCCGGCGAGGCTCCCGCCGAGCCCGACGCCGCCGACGCCACCCGGCGACAGGTTCACGAGTCGACCGCCCGCGTGATGGCGATCCTCTCGCAGCTGGCCATCGTCGCGGGCATGGTGTTCATCGGCTGGCGGCACTTCGACAACGCCCGCCTCGGGATCGCGGCGGCGGTGCTCTTTCTGCTCATGCCCTACACCGCCTGGATGAACGGCAGCGTCGACCACGTGCTGCCGGGGGCCTTGGTGATCTGGGCGGTGGCCGCCTACCGCAACCCGATCCTGGCCGGGGCCCTGATCGGCCTCGCGATCGGCACGATTTACTATCCCGTGTTTCTGCTCCCCTTGTGGTGCAGCTTCTACTGGGAGCGGGGCGTGCGCCGGTTCGCGCTGGGCGTGGTGGCGGCGCTGGGGGCGCTCGTGGTGGCGTTGGCGCCCACCTCCCCCGA